>Ga0207096_1027_pt1 | contig 28439 bp, 30 predicted proteins | sample Alteio_BWMinHeat_86_FD_153547 | JGI IMG/M metagenome (GOLD analysis project Ga0207096, IMG submission 153547) | Enriched cells from forest soil in Barre Woods Harvard Forest LTER site, Petersham, Massachusetts, United States -... | ecosystem: Environmental > Terrestrial > Soil > Temperate forest >...
ATGGGGCAAAGCGCAGCGTGCCCACCATCAAGGGCTCGAACATAACCCTTGCATTCTTGTCTAAAAAATGTTTACATAGCCACCTTGAAATGCATTATCTCCGTCCCTGCTTATTTTTTATTCTAGGTTTTGTTGGCGATGATGTATATGGTCATACGCCAACCAAACTCGGTCAATAAGACCTCGTTTAGGTTATTATTTCAGCCTTTTTTGAGGACATAGTAATGTCATTTACCCAATTGAATTTAAATCCACATATTTCTAAAGCAATTCTCGCCTGCGGTTATACTAAGCCCACCCCCATTCAAGCACGCTCCATTCCCGACATTTTAAGCGGCAAAGATTTAGTTGCCTCCGCACAAACCGGGACCGGCAAAACAGCAGCTTTTGTATTGCCCGCCTTGCATCACCTAAGCCTACAGAAAACCGGTAAAAAACCTCGGGTTTTAATCTTAACCCCAACCCGTGAATTAGCCACGCAAATCACCCAAGCCGTCGCTCAATACGGCAAATTTTTACAAGTCAATATCGTGAGCTTGGTGGGTGGCATGCCCTACCGCCAGCAATTGCGTGGACTCTCACGCCCGACAGATGTGATCGTCGCCACCCCCGGCCGTTTGCTCGATCATATGGAAAATAAACGCCTAGACTTATCAGGCATTGAAATGTTGATACTAGACGAAGCAGACCGCATGTTGGACATGGGTTTCATCGATGACGTACAGGAAATCGCCAAGGCCACACCGAAAACACGCCAAACCTTATTATTTAGCGCAACAGTAGACAATAAACTCGACCACGTCATTCGCCATCTCTTGAAAAATCCGGTTCGCATTGATTTGTCCGAAGAAAGAGTTCCTCCACAACAAATCAAACAAACGATCTATAAGGCCGATCATATCTCCCATAAAATGCGCCTGTTACAACATTTCTTGGATAACGAGAACATCTTCAAGGCCATTATTTTTTCCGGCACCAAAATCAATGCAGATCGCCTGGCCAAGCAATTGTCCACGCAAGGTTTTGCGACAGCCGCACTGCATGGTGATTTAAAACAAAATGTGCGTAATCGCACGGTTGAGCAATTGCGTCGCGGCAAAATTCAATTTTTAGTCGCAACCGATGTCGCTGCCCGCGGCATTGATATCGCCGATGTCAGCCACGTTTTCAATTATGATTTACCAAAATTCTCGGAAGACTATGTCCATCGCATTGGTCGTACCGGTCGTGCTGGAAAATCGGGCATTGCCATTTCATTCGCTTTACCAACAGATCAACGCCATTTACAAAAAATAGAACGTTTCATCAACATGAAAATTCCAACCGCTGCCATTGCGGGCTTAGAACCCACTCATCAAGGTGGAGCAGGGACTCATAGCAGCAAGAAGAAAAAATCATCTGCATCATCATCCGCCACCCCCAGCAGAAAAAAAGCGCGATATCGTGATCGGGATCGCGATCGTGATCGCAACTATGCCGCTCGCCCTCCAAAAGCAAAAGGCGATGGGGTATATCGTGGCGATCGCTCAAAACGGCAATGATATGCACATCATCGTCGGCATGTCGGGCGGTGTAGATTCATCCGTCACCGCTCTGTTATTAAAAGAACAGGGACATCACGTCGAAGGAATATTCATGCAAAACTGGGTGGAAGAAGACACAGACTTCTGCCCAGCGAAGCTCGATGTGGCCGATGCAGAAAGTGTGTGTGATCAATTGAATATCGAACTACACCGTGTCAACTTTGCCGCAGAATATTGGGAAAAAGTATTCCGCCATTTTCTCGCCGAATATCAAGCAGGCCGCACACCCAATCCAGATATTTTGTGTAACAAAGAAATTAAATTTAAGGCCTTCCTTCAATACGCCAAACAACGCGGTGCTGATTATATTGCCACAGGCCATTACGTGCGACGGGTTGATAACACCCTCTTGAAAGGATTAGATCCCGACAAAGACCAAAGTTATTTTCTCTATGCATTAGATGAAATGCAATTAACCCAAAGTCTTTTTCCCTTGGGCGATCTCACAAAACAAGCCGTCCGAAAAATGGCACAAAAAGCCGGCTTTAAAAATCACGCCAAAAAAGACAGCACGGGCATTTGTTTTATCGGCGAAAGAAAATTTAAATCCTTTTTAAATGACTACTTACCCGCTAAACCCGGAATCATTGAGACCGCGGAGGGAGCAGCCATTGGCCACCATGATGGACTCATGTTCTATACCCTAGGCCAACGCCAAGGATTAAAAATAGGTGGTCAAAAAAATGCCATGGCCAGCCCTTGGTATGTCATCCGGAAAAATATCATAGACAATAAACTCATTGTGGCACAAGGCCATCATCCGGCCTTATATGCGCAATATTTGATCGCAAGTCCGGTTCATTGGATTAATAATCACCCTGAAACATTCCCCTTAAAAGCCAGTGCGAAAACCCGCTACCGTCAAGCCGATCAACCGTGTATGATCAAGGAGATAGGTAACGATCAATATCAGGTTACCTTCGAACACCCGCAGCGAGCGGTTACTCCGGGGCAGTCTGTTGTTTTTTACCAGGGAGATCGCTGTTTAGGGGGAGGGATTATTGTAAATGGAGTGTAACTATTCAACGTGCCACTGGCCCAATCGTGAACGCGGGCGCGTTCACGATTGGCGCAGTGATAAGCGCTGAATGGTTAAATGGAGTTTGATTGTGCAAGATAGACTCGACAACATCACGATTGCATTAGCAGGCATGCTGCAAGCAATCACCCTGATTCGCGAGCTGACCCAAACGGGCAAATTGCAGGAATCCGCTTTTAAGGCAAGTCTCCATAGCATTTTTCAAACACAGCCACGAGATATTTTAAGTGTATATGGCGGTCTCCCCGGCATTCAGTTGGGTTTGACAAACGTCATCCAATTCGCATCGAAAGAAGCAAAAGATCCTTTGCAAAATCGGTATTTGTTATCGCTGATTCATTTACAGAAAAAATTGGCTTACTCCCCCAAGACGCTTAAAATACTTGCCGATAGACTGAAACAAGTGCAAAAACAAGTGGACTACTTTTCACTGACACATCCGACAGTCATTGCTAACTTAGCCGATATTTACCAAACCACCATGAGCGCTTTTCGCTTCCGCATCATCATGCTGGGCAATCAACGTATTTTAAATGTTAGGGAAAACATGGACAAAGTCCGTGCTTTACTACTCGCCGGAATACGTTCAGCCGTCCTGTGGCGACAAATGGGCGGATCCCGTTTACAATTATTATTTTCGCGCGCAAAACTGAAAATAGCCGCTGAAAAAATATTATCTCAAATTGAAACTCATTACGCGACACAGGACCTTTTATGACAACTTCAACACTGATGGCCATTTCTCCGCTCGAAGGGCGCTATTATGAAAAAGTAAATAACTTGAGACCTATTTTCAGTGAATTCGGCCTGATGAAATTCCGAGTATTGGTTGAAGTTCGCTGGTTACAGATGCTAGCAGAACACGCTAATTTGCCCGAAGTCCCTCCCTTCAGTCGCCACGCAGACAGTGTTTTGAATGCCATCATTGATCATTTTTCTGAACAAGATGCCGTACGCATTAAACATATCGAAGCAGGCATCAATCATGATGTGAAAGCAGTCGAATATTTTTTAAAAGAACGCGTTTCAGGCAATGCGGAATTGCAAGCCGTGAGTGAATTTATTCATTTTGGTTGCACCTCAGAAGACATCAACAATTTAGCTTACGGATTAATGTTACATACAGCGAAAATGCAATGTATTCTTCCGGCACTCGATCAATTGATTAGTTTATTACGTTCATTGGCCCATGAATATGCTCATCAACCCATGCTGGCTCACACACATGGACAACCCGCAACCCCCACGACCGTCGGAAAAGAAATCGCCAATGTCGTCGCACGACTACAGCGTCAAGTGGAACAAATTATCACGATCCCCATTTTAGGCAAGTTGAATGGCGCGTCGGGAAACTACAATGCCCAGTTAGTCGCCTACCCTTCCCTGGATTGGCAACAACTGAGCAAAAATTTTGTGGCAAAACTGGGGCTGGTATGGAATCCGTATACCACCCAAATTGAGCCCCATGATCATATCGCAGAATTATTTGCCGCCCTAATGCGCGTGAATACCATCTTAATTGATTTCTCCCGCGACATGTGGGGTTACATCGCTTTAAATTATTTCAAATTAAAATCGTTCAGCCATGAAGTAGGCTCTTCCACCATGCCACACAAAGTCAATCCCATCGACTTTGAAAATGCCGAAGGAAATTTGGGACTGGCCAATGCGCTTCTGGGACACATGTGTCTTAAACTACCTATTTCACGTTGGCAGCGAGATCTTTCCGATTCGACAGTGATGCGCAATATTGGCGTGGCTATTGCGCATGCCATCTTAGCGTATCAGTCCATTGAAAAAGGCATGCAGAAGACGACACCCCATCTCGAAGTCATTGAGGCCGATCTGAATCAGCATTGGGAAATATTAGCCGAGCCCTTACAAACGATTTTACGTCGCTGCGGTGTAGAACAACCTTATGAGAAATTAAAAACATTTACTCGAGGAAAAAAAATCAGCAAAACAGTCTTACACCAATTTATTGCTGAATTAGCATTACCGGCTGATGTCAAACAACAGCTATATGGACTCACACCCGGTAATTATCTTGGCTATGCCGATGATCTGGCGAAAAGGATTTAATACACTTTTATGATGAAAATGATTCGCATGATTGCAAAATATTATAATCAATTGCTTGATGCCATTATCAATTGGCTGACCACAGAACCGCCACCAACGGATACTCCTCCCTGTGATTTTAATCGCCTGAAATACGAGCTGCGCCCAGGGGATGTCTTATTAATTGAAGGCCGCAGTCGAGTGAGTGAAATTATTCGCTCGGTGACACAGAGTCCCTGGACACATACTGCACTTTACATTGGGCGTTTACATGATGTTGAGGATGAAGACTTGCGTAAAATCGTCGAAGCGCAAGTGGGTGACGACAATAATCGTCTCATTATTGAAGGACTGCTGGGGAAAGGCATCATCGTCTCACCCCTGACCAATTATCGTAATCAACACATCCGTATTTGCCGAGCGATTGGTTTATCACCGAGTGATGCGCAATTAGTCATTGCTTATGGCATTAAAACAGTTGGCAAACCCTACAATGTCCGCCACCTACTCGATCTCGCTCGCTTTCTTTTACCCTGGTCTATTCTTCCGCGCCGCTGGGGATCCAGCTTATTTAAAACACCGAGCGGCGAGCCGGAAAGTGGTATTTGTTCTTCCTTCATTGCTGAGGCATTTACTTCCGTTGAATTTCCTATCTTGCCCTTTGTTAAACTGAACAAAGAAATGGGCATGGAACTCATTCATCGCAATCCTTATCTTTTTTCACCGAAAGATTTTGACTATTCGCCTTATTTCGAAATTATCAAATACCCTATTTTTAACCCGGGCGAAGAACTCCCCTACTATCGGCGTTTACCCTGGAGCAAAGATGGGACTATGCATCAAGACCATGGTGAATTTGTTCGTCCAGAGCCTCCTAAAAAGAAGAAGAAAAAGAAAAAATTATTCAAAAATGAAAAAGAATTGGAAGCTCACACACCTGAATCAACGGAACAACCACCGATGAGCGATGAAAAATCCGATCAAACCAAAAAATAAAGAGGTACATCATGAGACTTTCTTTACTTTTAGCAGGCATGACGATTTACTGGTTTACAACACCGCTTTTCGCCTTATTCTGTCCCGGTAATTTTAATCAAATTGAAATAGGCGATAGTTTAAGAGACGTGGTACAAGCCTGTGGAGCACCCACTTCGTCGAAACGTTATTCAAAAACAGAAGGTTCAGGTGCACCACAAGAATGGGTTTATTACAGAAAATTGCAGCCCACGGATGCAGGCACCATGAAAACAGCGGTCGCATTCGTGGATGGCAAAGTCATTAACATCAGTGTGAACGGATTAGGCGCTGGATCAACCAACGTTTGTGGAAACACCTCCATCAACGTCGGAGACACCCAGAAACAAGTTCAAGCCGCCTGCGGCACCCCAGACATGACCAACGAATCACTGAACGCCCCCGCGGGCCCCACAAAGCAAATTATTGAATTAACCTATACCACCCCCCCAACAAGCGCAGTGTTAGTTTTTGAGAATGGGAAGTTGGTGGAGAGGAGATAATCATAACCTTATTGGGCCTTGGGCCTCCTACAACCGCGCACGCAAAACCTCTTCACTTCGTTCTCCGTCATGTAACTGATTATAACACTTTAATATCTCGAGAAAATTCGTTCTCATATATTCATCCGGAAACAGCTTTTCTAAAAAATCCGGGAGCCATTTATTCGTTGAGGATAAAGCAGCCTCAAACACACCATTGCGAACAGCCATAGAGCAACAATAAAAATGACCCTGTCGATTAATTTGTATCAAATAATTATATTTTGTGCCATGATGTATCAATGGAACTACGTCGCTAAGTTGAGCTCCCTTAACATGAATATAAAATTTTTGTGAAATGATGTGTGATATCAATTCCATCGCTTTTATACTAAATAAATAGTCATCGGCTTCTTCATCATCGATGCCTCCCCTCTCATCCACTCTCCAAACTTTACTTCTAAACGTCCCCTCGAAAGTGCTTCCCATTGGCTTATGGTAGAAACGAACTTCATCTTGACTGATGATGCCCGTCTCGTCGATATAATAGGTTAACAAAGTTCCGCCCGCATAAGTGTTTATGCTCTCTTTGACGACGGCAAGATCTTGGTACTGCAGATCATGTTGAAAATTAGGATCTCGAGAAATTCTGTCCATTGTCATTTTTTTTAGCGGACTGGGAGCACTAAAAAAACCTTGGCTTTGCATAATAACTCCTGCATGTTTGTGAGAATAATTGGGAGAGATATGGTACATCAAAAAAGCGCTTTTTCACTATTAGAATTAACAATAACATTATTTATTGCGAGCATTATTTTTGCCCTGCTCATTCCTTCGTATCAATCTTTTTTAGAAGAAAGGCAAGAAAGTCTTTTTCGTGATCAATTGCAAGATGCCATTCATCTCGCGCGCCAAATGGCTGGGGCATATAACACAAAAATCACATTGTGCAGCAGCGCTCATCCTCCCTTGTGCGAAAAAAACTGGCGGAATGACTTCTTTATCATAAAAAATACGGAACACATTTTGCAGACTTTTTCTCCACCCCACTTAAATGGCATTCTCCATTGGCGTGCCCCCCTCCATTATCCTGACTTGCAATTTTTCCCCAACGCATTAACATACCAATCTAATGGAACGTTTTGGTATTGTCCAAATAATGCGGAAAAACCCCGTTGGGCAATTGTTATCAATCGCGAAGGCAGAACACGTGTCATGAACGCATGCCGCACCTGTCCCTGTTAAGGGTCTGTCAAAGAATAACTTTCACTTCTAGCGCCCAGATGGAGGTCAGATTTGAAAGATGGCCTCCAGATGGGATGCTAGAAGTGAAAGTTATTCTTTGACAGACCCTAAGCAGGTACAATAATATATGAAAAAAATTCTTCTCGTTAAACTCGGCGCGCTGGGTGATTTGAGCTATGCCTTGCCCGCAGCAAAGGCGCTGAAAAATACCATTAGCGACTGCCATCTCACCTGGCTAGTCGGTAAGACCTATCACTCTTTTTTAAAAGGGCATTCTTATATTGATGAATTGATTGTTATCGATGATAAAAAATTATATGCAAAGAATATCTTTGTGCGCCTGCTGGAACTCTGCAAACTCATTTATCAACTCGGCGGGCGATTTGACTGTGTGCTGATTTTACATCGCGACAAGGTATATCATCGCATTTTTCAGTTTTTTACTAAAAATCCTATTTTTCAATTGGTACGCGAGAAAACAAACACTCCCTCACAGATCCCTGTCGCGCCCCTAACCACCCATGAAAGTTTAGCCATTAAAAAATGTGTAGAAGCAGCCATCCAATCAATGGCACCTGCATCGCCTCCCATTTCCTGGCAATGGGATTATTCTCACATCCAGCCTGCTGCCATTCCATTACCCTCTTCGTTTTGTTTGCTGCACATTGGCGGAGGCGTCAATGCGAAAACCGAATTTCAGTTAAAACGTTGGCCCCATTGGGAAGAACTCATCTTAGACTTGTTGGCAAAAACACCGTTAAATCTTGTCTTCATTGGCGCACCCAGTGAAGAAGAAGATTATAAAAAAATTGAAAAGAAAATACGGCAATTCCACGAAGATAAAATGGCGCGTTGCTTTAATCTCATTGGTAAAATGAATGTTCCTGAACTCACCGATGTCATTCGGCGCTCTGATTTCTTAATCGGCGTTGACTCCGGCCCTCTGCATATTGCAGACAGCATGGATAAAATAACCTTGGGTTTATTTGGCCCGACTAGCCCCATTTCTTGGGGATTGTTATCGAATAACGGCCAAGTGTTTCATGAAGCTGTCAGCTGTTCTCCTTGTTATAAAGATGACGGATATTTTCCTGAGTGCCCGCACGAACATCGCTGTATGCGGTCATTATCACCTAAGCGTGTTTTGTCGGCCATACTTGATAAATCACGTAAGCATATTCCTGATGACTCCTTGACAGAATATTCTTCTTCCAAATAGCGTTAAAAGGCAAATCGGTCAACTTGAGATAAGTATGCATCACACTCACTTTTTTGTGAAACTCGTCTGAAAATCGTGCCGCATCGACAAAGCGATTATTTTCACCCATGTAAGATAAAAATAAAAACCGTTTCGTTGGCAAATCTTTTTGGCCAAAGTCGACGTCCAATTTTTTTATCACGATGGGGAGGTGGGGGTTCTGACTTAAATAATGAGTGATGGCCTTATAATTTTCTGAATACCCTGAAATCAAAATAGTATCGATTTTCGCTTGTCTGGCATCATTTAATATGTCTGTGGCAATTTGTTGATAAGGAATTTGTGACAACAAACGCGGCGCGGGAAACAAAGCCATGAAAAAAGGAACGACGAGGAGACCGCATGCCATCATCCATTGCCATTTTTTTTGGATAGGAAGATGGCTCAATCCATAAAAAATCAATGCCACCATACAAAGCTGTGATGGGAGAAATATACGCGTGATCGATGTCCCGGAAAAAAACAGAATCGTCCAAAAATAAGCGATGGCTAACAAGAAGAGCAACCGCCAATCTTTTTCGGCGAGAAACTTTTTAATTAAGCATAGTGTCCCTACGACGAGCAAAATACCGAGAAAAAACAAATAAGCCAAAATAAAATAAAGATGGGGTGAGGAAATATCACTTAATTCTAAAAAGGGCCGGCTGGCGGAAAAAATCCATTTCAGCACGAAAATCATCGAATGTTCGTGGACAATGGGAGAGGAAGTAAAAGGCCAGATAAAAAAAGCTTGTAACGAGGGAACAATAATCGGTGTTAGAAAAAATAAGCCCTCGATTAAGAAAACCAGGAAAGGAAAAAGAATAAATAACCACAATTTTGCCTGGTTCCACTTGGGGGTACGTAGCAAAATAAACAACACTCCTAGGGCATAATATAAAAATCCGACATAATCGACCGCTAAGAGTAAAATACCGGATATTAAAATATTTCCATTTTTTTTCAGCGAAACGGGTTCGCCTTGACCTAGGTATTGTAAGATCGCGTAAATAAACCACATTGAAAAACAGTAAAGCAATGCATACATGCGGATATTGGTCGCATAAAAAATCGTGGTGGGGAGCAGTAGGACAAAGCAGAAGCTCACCTTGACCCAATCACGTTCGAGAATCATTGACAGGATTTGATATCCAAAATAAAGACCCCCGAGAAAAATAGTCGCGTGGACGAGGCGAATGGTTGCTTCATCGCTATAAGCGGATCCGGTTAAGGTTAAAATCCATTTTAAAAAAAAGTAATAATTCGGCGAATGAACATCGACATTCGCTAAAATGTTTTTCATGGACAAACTGGCCAGATGGAAAGAAGCAGCCTCGTCACCCCAGAGGTTTAGGTGGGGGATGAGATTGAGACAGAGTAAGAAGAAAAAAAGACTGTAGAGAGTCCATTCGATGATGGGAGTTGAGCTTTTTTTGTTAAGCATGGTTGAAGCATTCCTTTAGTACAACGACACCCTAGACCCTAGTGGTAGGGTGGGCACGCTGCGCTTTGCCCACCCTACCCCACGCCACTAGTTTAATGTCGATTCTTAGAGGAACTACCCAATTCGTCATCATCTAATTGATCATCCTTACTAGGATCAAAAGAATCCGGAATGGACTGATATCTATCATTCTTCCTGAAACAGCGACAGGTAAAAATACCATACAAACCCGATCCAAGACTATAAGCGCCTGATTTGAGCCCGTTTGTGAATTTTTCATAAGTGCTTTCTGTTTTTGGAGAAGGATTAAACTGATGTGATTGGCGTTCCAGCTCGGATGCTCGTGCATCAAGATCTGCAACAGTCACTCCCACTCCCCGATTGCTTGCCGTTTGTATAGCGCCAATGACAGCAACTCTCACTGCTTTCACTTTGCTGGAGACGTTGGTAAGCTTATCGTCGGATGCAGATGCGCTGGCTGGCATTGGTACAGAGGTTGGGGCTGGGATCGGGGCTCGCGCCGCTATTGGTATTGGAGTGGGTACTCGTGCTGACGCTGGTGCGGGGGTTCTGGAACTTGTAGCTGATTTCATTTGGCCTCCATTTGAAGATGTTTATATTCTAATTAAACGTGGCAGCAAACTACCACACGAATCTTAAGGAAACCTTAAGATTATTAAAAAGGACCTACCTAATGGACACACGATTAATCACACCGGATCAGGCAGAAAGCGATACCTTAGATAGAGCCATACGGCCGAGATCATTGCATGATTATATTGGCCAAGCAACTGTACGTTCGCAAATGGAAATCTTCATCCAAGCAGCGCGAAGCCGTGAAGAAGCCTTGGATCATGTATTGATTTTTGGACCGCCTGGTCTCGGAAAAACCACTTTGGCACACGTCATCGCCAATGAGCTCGGCGTGGGTTTGCGCCAAACCTCAGGGCCTGTGCTAGAACGGCCGGGAGATGTCGCTGCATTATTGACCAACCTACAAGAGCGGGATGTGTTATTTATCGATGAAATCCATCGGTTGAGCCCTGTGGTCGAAGAAGTGCTGTATCCTGCTATGGAAGACTATCAGTTGGACATCATGATAGGCGAAGGGCCTGCCGCCCGTTCCATTAAATTAAATTTACCACCGTTTACCTTGGTTGGCGCAACAACACGCGCAGGCTTGCTCACCTCACCTCTGCGCGACCGTTTCGGCATTGTACAACGCTTAGAGTTTTATCAAATCGCCGAACTCACACAAATCATTCAGCGCTCTGCTAGCATTTTAAATATCCCCATTGACGTCCCTGGAGCCGAAGAAATCAGCCGACGCTCTCGGGGTACCCCTCGCATTGCTAATCGCTTATTACGACGTGTGAGAGACTTTGCTGAGGTTAAATCCGATGGGCGTATTGTTTATGACATCGTCCAACGTGCATTGGATTTATTAGACGTGGATAACCAGGGTTTCGATATGATGGACAGGAAACTTTTATTGGCCTTAATTGACCGATTCAATGGTGGACCCGTTGGAATTGATAATTTGGCCGCTTCTATTAGCGAAGAACGGGGAACCATTGAAGATGTCATTGAACCTTTTCTGTTGCAACAAGGATATCTCATCCGTACGCCTCGCGGGCGCGTGGCAACCCAGCAGGCTTATTCCCATTTTGGCTTAAAAGCACCGCTAGAGAAAAACTTGAGTCTGTTGTAGGGTGGGCAAAGCGCAGCCTTATCATTACCCACAAGTACTTTTTGTAAGTATTCGGTAAAACCTGTCTGCTATAAAAAATTGCTTTTGGCTCATCAGGTCGAAGACCTGAGTGCTTTTCTAGCCCAGGCTAAGGCGCGTTTTTTGCGCCGCAGGCCTGGGTAGAAATGCCATAAATATTTAAGCGCTGTAAGCGCGAAACAAAGAACATGGTTTGTACATTTTCTTGCGCGCTTACAGCGCTTGAATCTATAAATTCATATTTACCCAGGCCTGCGGCGCAAAAAACGCGCCTTAGCCTGGGCTAATGAAGCACTCAGGCCTATCGGCCTGAAGCCAAAGGCAATTTTTACATAAGACAGGTTTTACCGAATACTTACAAAAAGTACTTGTGGGTAATGATAAGAGCGCAGCGTGCCCACCATAATTACCTAACCCTACTAATACTAAAACGGCCCCTTAAACGCATCAATCTCCGTTTTCGCATCAAGAGGCGGCTCCCAAGGTTTAGCATGAGGACCTTTCGTCATTTCATACGCTTTCGCAGCAATAGTGCGGCCATTGGGATAAAACAGATTTTCTAAGGGTTTTGTAGTAGGACACGTGGTCGGGGCAAAACCCATACGCGCTAAGCGGGGAATAGGTTTCCCTTCTTCTTGGCACATTTCAACAGCACGCGTCATCATTTCACTGCTGGCCCCGCAAGTCAGCCAAGCGTTATCAACAATGAGCAAACGACCCGTTTTTTGCACGGATTGCATAATGGTATTCATATCAAGCGGCCATAAGGTAATCGGATCAATGATTTCAGCCGAAATGCCCACGCCTTCTAAATGTTTGCGTGCACGTAACGCTTCCATGACCATATGCGATATGGCCACAATCGTAATATCACTGCCTTCGGTCAAAATGCGCGCCTGACCTAAGGGAACCTCGTAAGAAGCTTTCGGTACATACCCCTCTGTCGAATAAAGTAAGCGGTGTTCAATAAAAACCACAGGATTATTGTCGCGAATCGCCGCAATCATACACCCTTTGGCATCATGCGCATTGGCAGGTGCGACCACTTTCAAACCGGGAATATGCATGAACAGCGAATGCAAGGCTTGTGAATGCTGCCCACCCTGCCCCCAGGAACGACCTATCATGGTGCGCACAACCAAGGGTATTTGCACTTGACCGTTGTACATGTAATGCGACTTGGCGGCCATATTCACTAATTGATTCATACATAACAACATAAAATCCATGCGAATATGCACATGAATCGGACGATAGCCCGCCATGGCAGCACCAATGGCCACCCCCGTCATCGCGTCTTCTGACAAGGGCGTATTAAATACACGGTGCTTACCGAATTTTTCTTGCAGTTTAACGGTAGATCCTTGAATGCCCACATGGTCATCCACATCCAGCCCAAATAAGAACACTTGGGGATCCCGCTCCATTTCTTGCTCAAACGCTTCACGTAACGCATCGCAATAACGAATCAGATGGGTATCCTGTTTGGGAGAAGCAATAGCATTTTTAGCTGGCGTAAACATGGGTGTACAACTCCTCAGCAGCAGGATAAGGACTATTTTCGGCAAATTCACTGGCTTTGATAATAGCCGCTTTCACTTCCGCTTGAATTTGATGACGGTGAGATTCATCGAGCATATGGGCCAAGCGGGTCACTTGATCTTGGTCTTTCCATCGCTGGAATTCTTCTTGGCTACGATAGGAAATATTATGGTCATCCCGCGGACCAACATGCTCAAGCCAACGATAGGTATCACATTCGATGAAAATAGGGCCATTGCCTTGACGAATGTCCTGCAAGGCATTTGAAACGGTTTCATGTATTTTGAACACATCCGCATCGGTAATACGGTGGGTCTTGATACCAAAAGTCGCGACACGTTCGCATAACTGTTCCGATGCCCAGCGTTTTTCAATAGGGGTGTGGATAGCCAGGCGATTGTTTTCGCAAATGAAAATAATAGGAAGTTGATGGAGTGCGGAAAAATTGAGTGTTTCATAAAAACACCCTTCTTCAGTACAACCATCGCCAAAGAAAGCGGTCACAACACGTTGATGACCGGTTTTTTCTTTATCGCGCTTCATGGCCCAGGCATATCCTGCCGCCACTGGCACAGTGGTTCCAACCACCGCAGAAGCCCCTAAAATCCCGCGTTTAATATCCACCAAATGCATGGATCCCGCCTTACCCCCGGCGCATCCCGTTCGCTTACCGTACAGTTCTGCCATCATTTCATTCAAATCGCCACCCTTGGCAATATAAGTAGCATGGCAACGATAGGTATTGGACACAATATCTTCTTTTTCCAACGCATCGCATACACCAACCGCAATGGATTCTTGCCCTACGGATAAGTGAACCGGACTTTTGATCGCATCGGTATGATAAATTTCAGCGAGATACAGTTCGAATTGACGGATAAGCAGCATTGTCTTATACAGTCGTGCTGTGAGTTCGAGGTTATGCATATTATTCTTATCACCTTTTAGTAAATTCTTCCATTTTTCGCAACCATTCAGCGGTTACCACTGGCCCAATCGTGAACGCGCCCGAACCCGCACGCGGGCGCGTTCACGATTGGGCCAGTGGCAACCGCTGAATGGTTACTATTTTTCAAACCGCAATGTAGCCGAAAAAAGAGCCGGGAGCAAGTCAGGTTTTTAGCTTTGATACCCCAAAGCACCCAACACGTCCAACAACGACTTCTCGGTATTCGGCCCTTCGATTTTCTTTAATACAGTGCCTTCAGGACCGATAATAAATGTAGTAGGTAACACAGAGACATCATCCAACCCCCAAGCCGAACCGGGATCTTCCACGAGATCAGGGATCAATAGATTCATACGGTACAGGATTTGCTTTAAGGTAGGCAGTGGCAAATGATCCGAATTGACACCGTAAAGTGCAATATTTTTATGGCGATAATGTTCGTAAAATTGATTTAACTCTTGCGTTTCAGAGAGACAGACATCGCACCAAGAAGCCCAATAATTGACAACAACCCATTTGCCTTTTAATGCAGACAATTGCACCGTATTGCCGTGTGTATCATGGAAGACGGGGGCAGCGAAAGCATGGCTCATCAGAACCATCAAAAAAGTCACTAAGAGAACAGGATAAAATTTCATGGGGGGATTCCTTTTTTAAGTTACTACACCCTACATCAATTGCAATACCGCCTTATAATCCTTAGCCATTTGTTCCGCCTTGTGCGGGTAGGACAAGAAGGCCTGTAACATCCCTTCTGGATTAAATAACATAATTTCCGCACTGTGATTAATGGTATATTGATTTTGACTTTGACCCTCTGCCTGCATTTTGACAGCCACAATGTGCAACTGTTTTTCCAGCGCATTGATTTCAGCCGTCTCACCCCGTGCGCCAATAAAATGAGGATTAAATGCTGCAATATACTCTTTCATTCTTTCCACTGAATCCCGCTCAGGATCAACAGAAATCATCACCACTTGTGGCAATTCATTGTCTGGTAATTCTCTTTGTAAAATGTGATACATATTATTCAAAGCAGCCAGCGTCGTCGGACAAACCATGCCGCAATTGGTAAAACCAAAAAATAACAATGTCCACTGCCCCTTTAGATTTTTTTTCGAAAAAGAATTGCCGTTGTGATCCGTCAAATGAAAATCTGTCACACTTTGGGGCGAATCTAATACAACACCATCAATGGTCACTGCGTGTGCCGAGTGCAATTGCTGATACGGTCTGACAACACCGAAATAAAGCACAAACCCCGCAACCCCGACAAACAGAGACAGAATAATCAACGCTAATTTTACATGATGCTTTCGTGATGGAACTGACATGTGTTCTCCTCGTTATATAACATAGTGATCCACTAATAATAAAATAAATAATATCCCTAAATAATAAATAGAATATCGAAATGTCCGTATCGCCTGTTCGCGATCCTCATTGCGCAGCAACGATATCACATGCAGCAAAAATCCCAGGTTAATTATCATGACACCCACCAGATAAATCCAACCTGACATGTTGATAATGAAGGGGAGTGCCGTGACACAGGTCAATAAAATGGTATAAAGCAAGATATTTAATTTAGTAAAAGCCACACTGTGCGTATGCGGCAACATGGGAACATTGGCCTTGGCATAATCTTCAAGACGATAAATAGCGAGCGCCCAAAAATGCGGCGGCGTCCAAACGTAAATAATGAGCACTAACAATAACGCCTGAGGACACACAGAACCGCTGACAGCCGTCCAACCCAAAAGCGGTGGCGCAGCGCCCGCGATGCCGCCGATGACAATGTTTTGTGGTGTTGCGTGTTTTAAATATAGCGTATAGAAAACAGCATACCCGATTAATGATAAAAATGTTAAAGCTGCGGTCAAGATATTCACCAGGAAAAACAAAATGAACATCCCCACGACACATAAAATACTGGCAAAAATGATGCTATTTTTAGACGTAATTTTACCTTGAACCAAAGGACGATATTGCGTGCGTCCCATGATTTTATCAATGCGTTGATCCGCCAAGTGATTCAGTGCCGCCGCCGAACTTGCCACCAACGCAATTCCTAAATTCCCTAAAATAAGTGGCACCAGTGGCACATTCCCAGAACTCGCCAAGCACATGCCCACAATGGAAGTTAAAATCATGAGCATAACCACTCGCGGCTTGCACAATTCGATGTAATCTTTTATTGCATTCATGTGACACCTCGCAATGTCACGAGTTTAAAAATAAAAGTCATCCACGCCAATAAAAGTAATGCTGCCAGAAGGGTGTGACTCACCGCATTGACAAGCGGTAATTTAAAAATCACATTGGAAATTCCCACGCACAGTTGCACGGACAATAATCCGAGCACAACGTATAGTGGGGCGAGCAATGCAGGCAATCGTTGCAACTTGTTCAAAGCCCATCCTAATAATATAAAAAAGTAGAGGGTGATACATAATGCCCCTATTCTATGCACCATTTGAATGGTTTGACGTGCCTCTATTGGCAGCACACCTCCTTCATAGTTGACACCTACGGGTGAAACAAGAGAGAAAGCTTCTTGCCAATGAAATGTGAACACGCCTGTACGCTCACAAAATGGAAAAGCGGTACAGCTTAATGCAGCGTAATTCGTACTGGTCCACGCACCTAATGCAATTTGCAGCAATAATAACAACGTTCCCAGCAGCGAAAAAAAGAGAATACCTTTTCTTGATTTTTCTTGCGCGACGGGTGGGAAAATCGCAGGATGTCGATTATGCAAGTAAATGAGCCACAACGTCGATAAAATTAAAAATCCACCGAGTAAATGCTGGGTCACAATAATCGGCAATAGCTTCAAAGTGACCGTCCATTGTCCTAAAAGAATTTGGTAAACCACAAGCAACACTAAGCAAATAGCCAATATGCGATTGGCCTTTCCGTTATTTTTTTTCATAAAAATGCATGCAACAATCATCAAAATCAAAAAGCTAAGCGTGCCAGCAAAATACCGATGAATCATTTCCGCCCACGCTTTGTAAGCAACGAAGGAAGTTATCGTCTGTTGTGCGTTCGGCAACCAATGCCCATAACATCCTGGCCAATCCGGACAACCTAGGCCCGCATCAATTAAACGCGTAAAAGCACCCAATGCAATCACACCGAGCGCAAAAAATACGGCAATAAATGCCAGCTGTGAGAGCAACCGATACGATTTAACCAATTTGCGATACCTCAAGCACGCGTTGCAAATCTTTCAAAATGTTCATCGGATCCGTGCCACTGGGATAATACATAAATAAATTTCCTATAGGATCTATTAAGTAAATTTTATTGTGGACATCAAAATTATTTTCACCTCGTCCCGCAAAAGCACTACTGAGCGCGGTATGTACCTCGGGTATTTTTAAAATATTGACTCTTTCACTATCTTTCCCTAACGCTTTTTGCACTTGATGGAGCTGATAGACAATGTGCTCACATTGCTCGTCACACGTTGAACCTTGCACATAAACCATTTTCCACTGTTTGCGGGCGCCCAGAGGCAAGGGTTGCGATAAATATTGCATCCCGATGGGAGGAGTCACTAACACCCCGCGATTCATCAGTTTAAGTTGAAACCAATCGTGATAATAATATAACACAGCACTGATGAACACCGGTAAAATAAATAGACTTAAAAGCGCGGTCAGTCGCACCTTAGGTGACATAGAGCGAGAGGCGGATGCTTGCTCGAGTGGGACAACCCGCTCAAAACAATAGGCCAAATAAGCCACTAATAATACCAAGGCCATCACAACCCATTGAATCGCATAGCCCATATGCCGTTCTGGCATGACCGATGTGATCACCCAATGCCGCACAAAACCGTGCGGCGCACTCTCATTCAAGCGTAAAATAAAAGGATAAAAAGAACGACCGGTGAGGCGGCTGATTTCATCGATATCCATTTTTTGCATGACCAGTGGCATCTCATTGGGTTTTAAAATATTTTCCCCCAAAGTAAATTGATATTCATTCAGTAACTTGATTACTCCCACAATATCTTGGGGTTCTAATACATCAGCAATCACCGGCGTGCCACTACTGGCGGGAATCCATCCTCTATCAATTAATAATAATGGAACATCGTCCGTGATGTGCAACGGTGTTAATACTTCAAATCCCAGTTGGTCTTTATAAAATTGATTTTGCACTAACATGGTCAACGAATTGATGTAATTGCCTTTTACCGTGACCGGTTGAAAAGGAAATGCATTGGGTTCTGTGATTTCAGCCAATGTCTTAGGAGTGCTTAATTGGCGTTGCTGATAAGCCAGCAAAAGATCTTTTTTATAGTGATAACGTTGAAGTTGCCAGCCACCCAATATTAAAAACAAACCCACAAAAAATAAGCAGAGGAAACTAAATCCTATGCTAAACTTGAATTGAAAAGATCGTTGACCTAATTGGAGTTGCATTTGTTAATACTCTTTCATAATAACTACTCACGCCCCAGCGACAGTCCCTTCTCCCCTTGTGGGAGAAGGTGCCCAAAGGGCGGATGAGGGGAGAAGGGACTGTCGCTAGGGTGTGAGTGGTTACCTCTCATAAATCAATTCTTCCCTTTGTAAAATGCTCCTGTTTTTTGATGAATCCTGTTTGATCATACAAGGTATATGCCAAAGTCATTTCATGGATGTTTTTAGGCACAGACGGATCAACGTAAAAATAAACGGGCATATCCGCGCGCTCGTTGTTGAAAAAATATTGCTGCGTAAAACAAAAACACTCGGTTTTCTTTAAAAATCGAGCTGCATCACTCGGCGTTATGCTAGGGATTGCTTGCACAGTGATTTCATGGCCCGTTTGATTTTGTGCGTAAAAATAAATAAGTTTTGTCTCTCCCGGATGAACTTCAATATGTCGCTGCAACGGAAGAAATTGAAAATTCAAATCGCCATGCACCACGGTGACAAAATCCACTTTTATGGTTCTGGTATGATCGACTGGCATATTGGCTGAAGGCACTGTCGCCGTCTGCACCGATTGGCCATTAAAACCAATTTGCTTACACACTAACTTATAAAACGGCACTAACATGTAACAAAAACCAAACATAAAAATAACCCCGGCCACTAAAACGAGGACGAGGCGTTTGTGTTCTTTTGGATTATTCATACAATCTGAGGCGCGGTTTCAAAAGTATGATAAGGAACCGGGCTAGGCAGAGTCCACTCCAACCCATGCGCACCTTCCCAGACTTGGTTAGTCAGCGCTTGCTTTCTTGGGCCAAAACACGCTTGATAAACAATATAAAGAAAAATCAATTGTGCAAAGCCAAAGATAAAAGCACCCACAGTGCATATTTGATTAAAGTCGGTGAATTGCAAGGCATAATCGGGAATGCGTCTCGGCATGCCTGCTAATCCGAGGAAATGCATGGGCAAAAAGGCTACGTTCATGCCGATAACCGACAACCAAAAATGCCACTGCCCCAACTTTTCGCTATACATATTCCCCGTCCACTTAGGCAGCCAATAATAAACAGCCGCGAAAATGGTAAACAAAGATCCAGACACTAACACATAATGAAAATGCGCCACCACGAAATAACTATCGCGATATTGGTAATCACTGGGAACAAGCGCCAGCATCAGTCCTGAAAATCCGCCGATGGTGAACATGATCAAAAAACCTAAGGCGAATAACATAGGTGTTTCGAAAGTGATGGAACCTTTAAAAATCGTTGCCACCCAATTAAACACTTTAATACCCGTGGGCACAGCCACTAACATAGTCACATACATGAAGAATAGTTGCGCGGCGAAAGGCGCACCGGTTGTAAACATATGGTGCATCCAGACCAAAAACCCGAGGAATGCAATCATGATGGTGGCATAGACCATCGAGGTATAGCCAAATAATTTTTTACGCGAAAACGTGGGAATAATTTCAGAGATTACGCCAAATCCCGGCAAAATCAAAATATAGACTTCAGGATGGCCAAAAAACCAAAAAACATGCTGGAATAGAATAGGATCACCACCGCCCGCCGCATTGAAAAAACTCGTGTGGAAATGGCGATCCATGAGCATCATGGTGACGCAACCCGCAAGCACCGGCATCACAGCAAGTAATAAAAATGCGGTGACTAACCAATTCCAAACAAAAATAGGCATTTTCATCAAGGTCATGCCCGGTGCACGCATGTTAAAAATGGTGACGACAATATTTAATGCCGCCATGATGGAAGAGGCTCCCATCATATGAATGGAGAAAATGAAAAAATCCGTACTCTTAGGACCATAAGTCGTGGACAAGGGAGCATAAAATGTCCAACCAAAATCGGGAGCGGGGCCACTCATCAATAAGGTACTGCCTAGCATTGAAAATGCAAACGGCAGCAACCAAAAACTCCAGTTATTTAAGCGTGGCAATGCCATATCGGGAGCACCAATCATCATGGGAATAAGCCAATTGGCCAAGCCCGCCATCGCCGGCATAATGACGCCGAATACCATGATTAAACCATGCATGGTGGTCATTTGATTAAATAATTCAGGGTTGATGAGCACTTTGCCCGGTTCGAATAATTCCAGTCGAATCACCAATGCCATAAAGCCTCCCACAAAAAGCATGATGAGACTGAACGTTAAATAAAGTGTGCCGATGTCCTTATGATTGGTCGTGAATAACCAACGTTTAAATCCTTTGTCTGGGCCGTGAGCGCCCGAGTCTGCGTGCGCATCACCGTGATGAGATAAGGCTTCATTCATGAGCATTCAACTCCACTGTATTCCTCGCATGAGCAACATGCGTTGCGGCTCGTGCTTTGTTTAACGTTAATGATTCTATCTTGAGCAAATGTTCCGCGCGTTTTTGGTGTTGTTTCACCCACTGATCAAATTCTGTTTGTGAAACCGCTTTCACTAAAATAGGCATGAATCCATGATTAACACCACATAATTCACCACATTGGCCTCGGTATTCTCCGGGTGTTGTAATATAAATCCAGTTTTCATTGATAAACCCAGGGACAGCATCCTGCTTCACCCCGAGTGAAGGAACCCACCAAGCATGAATAACATCTTGTGCCGTCACCAGCAGCTTCACTTTCGTATTGACGGGAACCACCAACGGATTATCAACCTCTAATAAATACCATTCATCTTTTGGTGCTTTATTATTTATTTGGTCTAGCGGCGTTGACAGGTTACTGAAAAAGCTAATCCCTTGATCCAGATATTCATACTTCCATCGCCACTGATATCCAGTCACTTTAATCGTGAGTTGGGATTGTTCTGTGTTATGAATGTTGGCTAACACCCAGGTGGCGGGTATCGCTAGGACAATCAGTATGAGGGTAGGGATAGCTGTCCAGAGGATTTCTATTCCAAGATGCTCATGAAAATGAGCAGCCTTCGCCCCTTTTGATTTGCGAAATCGAATGAGAGAATAAATTAACACGGAAAAAACGACAGCCCCAATGACGCAACAAACGTAAAAAGCCGCCATGTGTAAGTTGTAAATTTGATGACTAATGGGTGAAACACCGTAAGGCATGTTTAATGCTGGGATAGCAAAAGCCGCCAAGCTTAAACAACAAGACCCTATAAAAAGAATAAGTCGAGCTATAAAACGTTGCATGTGTTTAACCTTTCGTCACTTCATTGGAGGTACGGTGTCAAAAGCGACACAATTAAACCATATTTTGCAAATAATACAAGAAAAATCGAGAACCAAGGGGAGTATACATTCACGCAAAATCGCTATAAAATCCGCGTTAGTTAAAAACACCCACCCCACACGTTGGTGCAGCAAATAGTTCCGTGCAAAATGGCTTAGGAAACCTCATGAAAAATTTAAAAAAATTCTTAACTCAAAAAAAAATAGCAATCCCCCTTAGCCTATTCTTTCTCTTTACTCTGATTGCAGTCGTTTATTTTTCAATCAGTGTTAGTAAAAACATACGCGAAATGACAACCGCTGCCAGTGAAGCCACCCCCTATTTCCCTGATTACCCACCGGTTCACTTGAATGGGAAAGATCCAGAAGTCGTCAAACGGGGTGAATATTTGGCGAAGGCTGGCGATTGTATTGCCTGTCATACGAATACGCCCACCAAAGGCACTGCTTTTGCCGGTGGACTCCCCATGCACACGCCTTTCGGCACTATTTATTCTCCCAACATCACACCGGATAGGGAAACCGGCATCGGCAATTGGACGGAAGAACAGTTTATTCGCGCCATGCGTGAAGGCATTTCACCGGATGGACACTATTACTATCCTGCCTTTCCTTATTTTTATTTTAACAAAATCACCACAGAAGATTTAAAAGCCATTAAGGCATACCTAGACACTCTCGAGCCGGTTAAACAACAAAATCGTCCCAATGAAATGGTCAAACCTTTCAACAAACGGTTTTTGCAATTGGGATGGCGCGTATTGTTTTTCCATCCTGAAGACACGGGCCCTTTCAAAACGAATCCCCATCAAACAGAACAATGGAATCGCGGTGCTTATTTAGTCGAAGGATTGGGGCACTGCGCCATGTGTCATTCCCCTTCCTATCACATATTGAGCTCGAAACTGCCGTTGGGAGCACCCATTCGCAAATATGATTTAACCGGTTCATCTATCCAAGGATATCTAGCCCCTAACATCACGAAGGTCAACTTAGCCAATGTGTCAGAGAATGAAATCATTCGTGTTTTCACTGAAGATCGATTGATTGGCGGCGGAAAAGTAGAAGGACCCATGTTAGAAGTCGACCACGATAGCTTGCGTTATTTAACCCACACGGATTTATTAGCCATTGCAACTTATTTAAAATCGGTACAAAGCCAAACACCCCCCAAACCCAGAACATCGGGCGGGCCGGGTGCTTCGGTGTATGAAGGGTATTGTGCGGGCTGTCATGCGACGGGATCCGGTGGAGCTCCAAAATATGGCGATGTCACCGCTTGGGATACCTTATTGAAAGGCGGAATGGATAAGTTATATGTGGAAGCCATTCATGGCATAGCCAGCATGCCTGCGAAAGGAACCTGTCTCTCCTGCACCGATCCTGAAATCAAAGCCGCTGTTGATTACATGATTACTGCAGTCAAAGGAGAAACAGCCAAGGGACCCGCTATCCCCCCACCCAAGCCATTAACGCTGGAAGACGGCAAACATATTTATGACGAGAACTGTAGCGTTTGTCACAATTCTGGTTTCAAAGAAGCTCCTCAGCCTGGCGATCAGAAAACCTGGGAACCCATTATTCATACCGGTCTTATGGCGGCTTATCAAAATGTACTGACAGGGCAAGCGGGGCATGTTCCGCGCGGCGGATGTATGGATTGCACAGACGGTGAAATCAAAGCCGCCATCAAATACATGATGACGACAAGCTCTCCCAACAAAAATTTTGAATTATGGTAATCCAATGAACCCAACGAATAAAAAATCGTCCTATTATTTACCCTCCCCCAGCAGCTGGCCACTCAAAGGTTCTATTGCACTCATTTGCCTTGTCGTAGGTGCAGCCAATTGGTTGCATGATGTCGCTTTTGGGCCTTACTTAGTCGGCCTTGGATTTTTATTATTGTTCTATGTGATTTATGGCTGGTTTGGAACGGTTATTCGCGAAAATCGAGCGGGATTATTACAAAATCCCCAAGTGGATTATTCTTTTCGCTGGGGAATGTGTTGGTTTATCTTTTCGGAGGTCATGTTTTTTGGCGCTTTCTTTGGGGCCTTATTTTATGTACGCATCTACGTCGTGCCCAATTTAGGCGGAACCAGCCCGCATATTGCCAGTCATCTTTTATTATGGCCTGATTTTAAGTCTATTTGGCCGTTATTAAAAAACCCAGGGCAAAATGAGTTTGTCGGTCCCCAATCGATTATGAACCCATGGGGCATCCCGGCGTTGAACACGCTCATTCTCTTGACCAGCGGCGTGACAGTCACTATTGCCCATTGGAGCTTGCTAAAAGATAGACGCAAGACCATGATTTCTGCCCAGCTGGCAACGGCTTTGTTGGGAGTCGCCTTTTTAATCATGCAAGGGCATGAATATGCTGAAGCTTATTTGCAAAAAGGACTCACTTTAGGGTCTGGCATTTACGGCACCACCTTTTTTATGTTAACCGGTTTCCATGGGTTGCACGTCACGATAGGCACCATTGGTTTATGTGTCATTTTATATCGCATGATCATTCGTGATTTTAGTCCACACAACCATTTTGCCTTTGAAGCCGTGTCTTGGTATTGGCATTTTGTCGATGTCGTCTGGTTATTATTATTTATTTTTGTTTATTGGATGTGATGTGCCCACGTATTTTCTGAAATTCGCTCATATTGTGCTCGTGTTGGCCTTGTTGAGTTCTACTCTTTATTGCACTATTTTGATTGGCTCAGAAAGACAGCAACATCATAGAATTACTTTTATCCATAAAATCCTCTTTTTCACCGGACTCCTCGCCGCACTCACGGGCACTCTTTTAGTGCATCCACGACATTTCACTTTTCACACTCCATGGATTCAAGCGGCTTATATTTTATTTTTCGCATTTTTTTTGGGTGTGTTATTGGCCAAAAAACGCTTTCTGCAGCGTCCTGTTGGCAAAAAAGAACGTCTTGTATGGCAAGGGTTTTTCCTCGTGTTCCTATTGATATTAATTTTTATTGTGCATGATGCAGTGACGAAGACGACTTTTCTTCTATAAGTGACAGAGCCTTAGATAGGGTGGGCAAAACGCAAGGTAAAAACATGAATCACCACGATGCGGGTTTGTGAATATTTGTTCCAGGAATTGGATTTGGTAATTGCGAATCAGAAAGCACTGCGTGACGAATTTCTTTCATAAAATCTTTATATTTCATCAATACTCTGCTTGGATGACGATGACCAGGAATAATTAAACCAATTTTTTTCTTATGCTCATTTTTAACGAATTTTAATGCCTCGGCGATATCGCTATCATTGGACACTAGAACAGCGCAATCATACCGATCATGCCATGCGTCATTAAGAATATGCAGTGCCAAATTAACGTCAGACCCTTTTTCTTTTGTATCTATAATCGTGACGATATTCGGACAGCCTTTAGGTGGGTTATTTACTTTTGCTTTTACTAGATTAGTTAGGAAATGACCATAGTAAATGTTGATATTCGGAATATGGGCTTGTAACGCATTCAAATAAGCGTCTTGTCGATTAGGTGCATCAGGGTCACCCTCACGTGCTGATACCCGTGCAGTAAAATATTTAATTTCTGTAATGGTATGATGTTCGCCTAGTAATTTATGAAAGAGGGTTTGCAGATCTAGCCATTTAAACTTGGTACCTTTGAGCGCACCATAGTACAAATTAAAACCATCAATATAGACAACTGTCCTCGGTTTTGCCGGTTGCATTTTTATTATTTCCTTAAAAAACAAAGGCCTCCGAAGAGGCCTTGTGCCCTACCGCAGAACGGGAGGGGAAGTAGTTACATATATTATAACCCCTAATCATGGAATTTCAATATATTTCAACGGGTTTCAGCTCCATTCCAGAAGCGTCAGCGACTAGTTACTAGCACTCAACGTAGCACAATGTTAAACTTCGCCCATGCTATATACTTACTTAAAAATTTTACACATCCTCAGCGCCGCTTTTTTATTGACCAGCATGGTTTATAGCTATCATTTATGGCGATACTTGCGCAAACCCGATGAATCGGGCACCGTGGCTTACCGCATTCAATCACAGACATGGCTCATCATCATTCCCTGCGCCATTATGCAACTCGCCACCGGTTTTTCTATGATCAGCTTACAAGACGACTTATCCCCCGTGTGGATCAGCAGCAGCGTCATCGGCTTCATTTTAGTCATGGGAAGTTGGTTTTCATTTATTTATTTTTTATTATTATCGCAACAATTGCCGAATCAATTGCAAAAATATCCCCGCTTACAGGCAGCAAAATATAAATATTTTCGCCGCGCCCAATCCATTATGTTAAGCGTTTGCACTTTCGGTCTATTTTGCCTGATTTTCCTCATGGCCAACAAAAATGAACTCATTAACCTTTGAGAATTTAACTTTCGAACGGAATCAGCGTGTTTTATTTGACCCCTTAAATGGCAAAGTTGAAAGCGGAGAATGCTTGCAAATACAAGGCGCAAACGGCAGTGGAAAATCAACGCTGCTACGCCTCTTGGCCGGGTTACTGACATCCGAGATGGGTGAAATTCGCTGGCAAAATCAATCTATTTTCAGGCAGCTGGACGATTATCAACAGCAACTCCACTATGTGGGGCATCGTCATGGGGTTCGTTATCATTTGACGGTGTTGGAGAATATAAAATTATATGGGGAGATTTTTTTAACAAAGACGGGCGCGCACGCGGGCGCGAAACAGAAACAGAGAGATATTTTATCTAGATTAAAACTCGATACCGTTTTACATCGCCAAGCGCAACATCTATCTGCTGGCCAATTACGACGTTTTAGTTTAGCGAAATTATTACTACACCCCCGTCCTTTATGGATTTTAGATGAACCTACCGCTTCACTAGACAACGAAGGACAGCAATTGTTCGCTACACTCATGCAAGAACATTTACGAACAGACGGAATGGCCATTGTCGCCACACACTCGCCATTCGATTGGAAAACAATATGTTTAACGCTCTCTTAAGAATCATGCGCCATGAAATAACCAGCATTTTCCGCGAAGCGCACGCATGGCTCACCCCCATTTTATTTTTCATTATCACGGTCTGCTTATTTCCATTGGCCTTAGGATCAGACGACCCCCTCTTAAATCACATGGCTCCCTGCATTATTTGGATCTCCGCCCTACTCGCCATCTTAATGTCCATTGGCAACTTATTTCGACAAGAGGCAGAGGAAGGCTATCTGGACGTCCTCATTCTGAGCTCCCATTCATTGACACTGTGGGTGCTGTGTAAAATGCTCACCCATTGGATTCTCTATTGTTTACCGCTGATTCTGATCAGTCCGTTACTGGGAATACTTCTGCATTTAAATACAAGCGAAATGCTTTTATTGATATCCGGCTTATTACTCGGCACTCCCGTACTCATTTTATTGGGAGGAATTGGCGCCGCTTTGCTAGTGGGTATACGTGGGAGTGGGTTATTATTGCCCATCCTCATCATGCCATTGTATATTCCTGTGCTCATTTTTGGCCCAGGAATCCTGTTAACCTATCACGCCCATCTTCCCATCACCCTGCATTTTGCTATGATGGGCGCTTTTATTGCACTGAGCTTGGCGTTTGCGCCCCTGTTAACCAGTGTGGCATTACGCCTGGGAGTCAACTCATCATGATATCGGCATTGAAACACCGCTTTTTATCACTCAAAACGTTTTACCTCACCAGTCAAAAGGGGTTGCCGTTTATTATCACGCTGTTTATTGCGTGTTTTTTGTATGGCGTGATCGCCGGATTATTTATTGCCCCCGCTGATTATCAGCAAGGCGATGGATTCCGCATTATTTACGTCCATGTTCCCGCGGCTTTTACCGCCATGCTAATTTATTTCGTCATGGCGAGCGCTGCTTTGTTAACGCTGGTATTTCGTCTGAAAATTGCAGCCATTTGCATGTCTAGCAGCGCCGCTATCGGCGCATGGTTTACGTTACTCGCCCTCATGACCGGCAGCATTTGGGGAAAACCCATGTGGGGAACATGGTGGATCTGGGATGCGCGCTTAACCTCCGTATTGATTTTGTTATTTCTTTATTTGGGTTTTATTTCCTTACAATCTGTCATTACCAACCAAAACGCGCGAGATCGTGCAGGCGCCATTATTGCCTTGGTGGGCGTGATTAATCTTCCCATTATTCATTACTCTGTCATCTGGTGGAACACACTGCATCAAGGTCCCACCATTAGCAAATTCGCGACTCCTTCCATTGCTCCCGCGATGCTATACCCATTATTAGCCATGATTGCGGCATTTTTTCTTTTTTACACAATCATTTTACTCCTGCGCATGCGTAATCAGATTATCTTACGCGAAATGCGCAGCACCTGGATACGAGAGGTCATCTAATGCACATCGGTCAATTATTTGCAATGGGTGGGTATGGACCTTACGTATGGTCTGCTTACAGCATCACTTTTTTGATTTTTGCTGTGATTTTAT
>Ga0207096_1028_pt1 | contig 27187 bp, 27 predicted proteins | sample Alteio_BWMinHeat_86_FD_153547 | JGI IMG/M metagenome (GOLD analysis project Ga0207096, IMG submission 153547) | Enriched cells from forest soil in Barre Woods Harvard Forest LTER site, Petersham, Massachusetts, United States -... | ecosystem: Environmental > Terrestrial > Soil > Temperate forest >...
GAAAAACCCTCCATCGATTGGTTTGAAATTTTAACGGAAAACTATCTTATCCCTGGCGGAAAACCCCATTATTTTCTGGAAAAAATTCGTGAACATTATCCAATGGTCATGCATGGCGTTTCACTATCGATTGGCAGCATGGATCCCCTTAATAAAATCTATCTGCAACAAGTGAAGTTACTCGCCAACAAAATCAAACCACATTGGATTTCTGATCATCTATGTTGGACAGGCATCCAAGGTAAAAACACGCATGATTTATTACCGCTGCCCTATACAGAGGAAGCGATGAATCACGTTGTGGGCCGCATACAACAAGTGCAAGATTTTTTAGAACAACCTATTCTCATTGAAAATGTGTCCAGTTATTTAACCTATCAACAGTCAGAAATGACAGAATGGGAATTCTTAAAAGAAATCGCTGAACGTGCGGATTGTTTTATTTTACTGGATGTCAATAATATTTATGTCAGCGCCATGAATCATGAGTTTAGTCCATTAGATTACATTCACGCCATGCCCAAAGAGAGAGTGTATCAAATTCATTTGGCAGGCCACTGTAACAGAGGAGATTACCTTGTTGACACACATGATCATGACATTATTGATCCTGTTTGGGAATTGTATGCAGAAACGTTACGTCATTGTGGAGCAGTTTCCACCCTCATTGAACGAGACGATAACATTCCACCACTAAAAGATTTATTAACGGAGTTAAATCACGCGCGAGAATTGGCAAAATTAACGTACCCGCCATTTATTTCCTAGAACCCTTATTCTAGGAATTATCAGAGCGAACGCGGTATTTGAGGTCGCAAATTGCGACTTCAATCTATTAAAGTCATTATTTATCAAAGTGATAAATTGTGTTAACATGAGATCAACATTTAAATATATTGAAATCTAGGTTGGAGAAAAAATGAAAAAAGAGCTTGCTTCAATTCAAGATATTGAAGAACTTATTCATCAAGTTCGCGGGAAAAAAGTGATATTAGATTCTGATTTAGCACAGCTATATCAAGTTACTACCAAGCGACTTAATGAGCAAATAAAGCGCAATAGAGATCGTTTTCCTGAAGATTTCTTGTTCCGATTGACCCAAGAAGAAGATGACTCTTTGAGGTCGCAAATTGCGACCTCAAAAGTTAAACAGGGGGGTCGTCGCTACCTCCCCTATGCTTTTACAGAGCATGGTGTACTCATGGCAGCAAACGTACTTAATTCTCAGCGCGCAATTGATTCAAGTATATTTGTGGTTAGAACATTTATTAAACTTCGCGAACTCGCAATTACGTATAAAGATTTAGCAAAAAAATTAAATGCTCTTGAAAAAAAGGTTTCAAAACAAGATACCACCATTGGTAGTGTTATTAGGGCCTGTTTACAATTGGTTTGCTAGGTTTAAAAAGTGGGGAATCGAGGCAAAATCGTCGAAAATTTGAGGCGAATAGCACCGCTATTTAACGAAAATTTTCGACGATTTTGACCGATTCTACCGCTTTTTAAACCTAGCAAACCAATTGTAAACAGGCCCTATTGCAATCCGACGGTTAGTTCAACAACCCAAGCCTGAACCTATTCCTAAGAAACGTACCATTGGTTTTATAACAGATCACCAAGATCAAAATGAATCATAAAAATAAATCAGCATTGAAACATAGGGCCTGTTATGGCCACACATCCAAACTCTATGATAATATTCAACACTTATGAAAAATATTATCAGCGCAGAAAATCTTTCCTTAGGTTATGATCACTCACCCGTAGTGACTGACGTCCATCTTCACATTCATCCCGGAGAATTCATTGGTATTCTCGGGCCCAATGGCTCCGGTAAGAGCACTTTTTTTAAAACCTTATTGGGTTTCCTCAAACCGTTGGCAGGAAAAATCACCGTTCTTGGGCGCGCACCACAACATGGCAACACCCATATCGGCTACATGCCACAAACGCGCGGTGCTGCCACCATTGCTAAGCTCACGAGTCGCGCACTGCTAGATGCTTCATATCGCGGAACGACTTACGGTTTGCCTCTTCCTTCACGGGCAAAAAAAATGGAAATCGATCGCGTACTCCATATTGTGAAAGCGGAAACCTATGCAGACCGCTCTTTTCAACAACTATCGGGCGGTGAAAAACAGCGTATTTATTTGGCCCAAGCGTTGCTTGGATCACCCCGCATTTTGTTGTTAGATGAACCTCTTTCCAATTTAGATCCACATTACCAAGATATATTCGTGCATTTACTGCATCACATCCGGGAAGAGTTGCGTGTCACCATTCTTTTCACTGCACATGACCCCAATCCCCTGCTTCGTGTCATGAATCGTGTATTATTTTTCGCGAATAAAAAAGCAATGATGGGCACCGTCGCGGACATTATTACCAGTAAAACGTTAAGCACGTTATATGAAACCCCCATTGACGTGATCCAACTGAAGAACAGACTATTCGTTTTAAGCAATGGCCAAAATATATTAGGTGAGGTCGGACACCAACATGATTGATTATCACATTTTTGCCTATGATTTCATGCAACATGCTTTTATCGCCGGCACGCTCGCCGCTATACTCGCGGGAGCCGTCGGCTATTTTGTCATCTTACGAAAATTATCTTTCGCCGCGCACGCATTAGGTCACATCGGATTCGCGGGAGCCAGTGGTGCATTATTACTGGCACTCTCCCCCCTCACGGGACAATTGATATTAACCCTCATTGCCGCCATCAGCATCGGTGCTTTGGGTGAACGCATTAATAAAAGTGACATGGTCATTGGCATCATATTATCGTTTTGCTTAGGACTAGGCAGTTTATTCCTACATCTTTATCACGGTTACGCGGGGCAAGCTTCTATTATTTTATTCGGTAATTTACTGGGCGTATCGATTCAAGATCTCTACATCATGTTCGGACTCATGATCATCAGCCTATTGGCCATGACTATCATCAGCAAACGCATTTTATTTGCCAGTCTCGAGCCCGAATTAGCAGAAGCAAAAGGTCTTTCTTTGTTGGGATTATCCATTTTCTTCATGATGATCATGGCCGTCGCCGTGACCTTAGCCAGTCAAGTGGTTGGCGTCATTCTCGTTTTCACCTTGCTTATAGGCCCCTCCGCCATCGCTGTGCAACGCACACGTCATTTTTGGGCAGGTCTTGGAATGAGCATTTTGCTCGCCGTTCTGATTGTCTGGGGCGGCATTATTTTATCCTACTTCACCGATTGGCCCATCAGTTTTTGGATTAGCGCGTTGGTGTTTGTCATCTATATTTTGTCGAAATCATGAGAAAATTTTTAAAAAATCACAAGTTATTCTCTATTGTTCTCATCATGGGCCTCACGCGTTCACGATTAGGCCAGTGGTAACTGCTGAATAGTTACCTATTTCTTAAGAATGAGTGATCGCACAATTTTAGGCTCTGTCAAACAATAACTTCCTCTTTTGGCGCCCAGATGAGGCTCAGATTTGAAAGATTTTCTTGCGGAAAAATGCGCGCATAGTTACTCTATGTAAGCGTTTTTCCGCAAGAAAATCTTTCAAATCTGAGCCTCATCTGGGCGCCAAAAGAGGAAGTTATTGTTTGACAGAGCCTTAGTTAGCTGTATCGCCTGTGTTTTCTGAAGGTTCCTGGGTGGATGCTGGGCTAGCATCTTTTGCTGATTCTGGAGCAGTTTCTGATGCTTCCACTTTGTTGATATTTATCTCGTTGACTTTCCATTGGTCATTTTCTTTTACCAATCCTATTTCAAGAGGTATTGTACTGCCATCTTTCATATTTAAGGTTCCATTGATAGAGCCATCATTGTTTTTATATTCAATTTCACTAAAAGTAGAGTCGGTGTTATCGTGCAATTGTGGATAGCTAGCGACAAATTTCTTAAAAGTATCGACAGTCACGGCTTTTTGAAAGCCAGATGACGTATAAGAGTAAGCTTGTTCAATGTTACCCTGACGCAATGCTGCTAATTCATTTTTACCAACATTTTTTAAGTCACGCACAGAGAGACCTATCAATGTTGATATTGAACCGAAAAATAGAACGTAAACACAAAAAATCACTATTACCACATTACGTGGAGCGGTTGTATTTTTTGCAATTTCGACGGTTCGATGTTGGGAGTCTGTAAAGTTTTTGCAAATAATTGAAAACAAATCGTATAACATCCAAAACGAAAGACCACCACACGTTAATAACATTAAAATGCCAGTTCCAATTTTACCGACATAAAATCGATGTATTCCGAAAATACCGAAAAAGAAACATAAGATAAACGCTGTTAAACCGGATTTAGGACTGATCTCTTGAGCGCTAGTCATTGGTTTTCCTCCTGTTTTCAATTTGATTAAAACTCATTATACAACTAATATGGGTTATAATTTGATGCGTAGCAAAATTTTATTTCCTTGCTATCGCTATATTGAACGAATATTGACTTTATCTCATTGATTTATATGATATTTTTGATGCCGAAATCCTTGGTTAATCGCAAAATTTAATGATACATTGTGTATGGCTTACGCGTTTTTAGACGACTTTTGGAAATAGGGAGCAGTCAGGATGGAATCAAAAAAATCTGTTTTGGTTGTGGGTGCTGGTATTTCGGGCCTATCTGCCGCACGTGTGTTACACGATAAAGGTTTGCATGTGCAGATTCTAGAGGCCCGTGATCGCATTGGGGGCCGGCTGTGGACTCAGGATGGCATTGATATGGGAGGACACTGGATTCATGGCACTGAAGGGAATCCCCTGACTAATTTCGCTCATGAACAGTCTATCCCTTTATTGTTTGTGGGTGGTGATAGCTCCTATGTGGGTGGTTGGGAGCGAATGGAAATACACCTTGCCAACGGTCGTGTGATGTCTAAGAAAGAAAAATGGCAATGTATTTTGCTGTGGGATACGATTCATGAACGTATGGAAGCATTGCGTCGCAAAAAAAGTGAAGCCAATGAATCCGATTGTTCAATGGATGAAATTTTAAAACAAACCCTGACGCACTATCCTAACCTAACGCCAGATCAACTGTCTTTTCTGGACTGGCACGTGAGAACATCTTTTCGCGATGATGCTGCCGCTCCGCTAAATGAAATATCTGGATTGAACTGGGATGAGGGTTATGAAGTATATGGATATGGTGACAGTATCATTCATAGTGGCTATTCTGCAATCATCAATCAATTAGGAGAAGGATTGAATATTGCACTCAACACGGTTGTTAAAGAGATACAATACCAAGATCCCAACGAGCCCATCAAAATCACCACCAATGCGGGAGATTTTTCCGCTGACATCGTTATTGTCACATTGCCATTAGGTATTTTAAAAACGGGAAATGTGACCTTCAATCCCCTGTTACCGCCTAATAAACAACGGGCAATAGAACATCTTCAAATGGGCTCGCTGGCAAAGGTCGTTATTTTTTTTAAAGAACCATTCTGGCCTGTTGATCAATATGTATTTGGTTATATAGCAAAAAATATTCACGCTAATCCCACACAAATTATTAATTTATACAAATACAAACATATGCCCGCCTTGGTATTTCTGCTTGGAGGTAAAGAAGGAATAGAGATTGAAACCTGGTCAGAGACACAAGCAACAGAATGGGCGATGACTATATTGCGTGACATGTTTGGAAATAATATACCTGACCCCGTGCGAACACTGCAGACTAACTGGAGCCACGATCCATTTTCACTGGGCGCATATAGCTATATTGGTGTCAATGCTTCACCCTTGGATATTAAAGCGCTAGGGGAACCCGTTGCAGATAAGATTTATTTCGCGGGTGAAGCAACGAGCCGACAATTTTGGGGATATGCTCATGGCGCTTATTTGACTGGACTCACCGCAGCTGCAACCATCCTACAAGATACCTCCATCTTGCCACCGTGGTATTTTACTGAAAATAGGCGATGGCGAAACTCCATGATGCGTGCAGCACGTTTCATGGAAATGAGAACACGTGAAACAAATCAAGAAAACATAAATCAAGTGATTGCGACATTAAAGAAAAGTAAAATATTTTCTTTTATTTCAGATAATGAGCTTTTTGCACTTGCTCTCATGTTTGAAGTTCGCCAGCTAAAGGACGGCGAAGTACTTTGTCTTGAAGGCGATCAAGCAGAAGAAGTTTATGTTGTACATTCAGGTAATATTATAGTTCATCTCCCTAAACAACATAAAGCTCTCGTCAAACAGGTAGGCGATGTGGTGGGAGAGTATGGATTATTTACACATGGAAAACGGACTGCAAAAATGACGGCAAAAGGCGAATCTACCATTTTGTACCTGGATTATGAGCGATTCACTCGATTCTTACTCGTTTTTCCTGAGGCTACGCTAAAGTTATTTAAATATACCGTGCAGAAATTAACGCTGGGTTAGGGTCTGTCAAAGAATAACTTTCACTTCTAGCGCCCAGATGGAGGTCAGATTTGAAAGCTTTATTATGCGAAAAAATGCGCGCATAGTTGCGCTATGTAAGCGTTTTTTCGCATAATAAAGCTTTCAAAGATGGCCTCCAGATGGGATGCTAGAAGTGAAAGTTATTCTTTGACAGAGCCTTAGTCATTTGGTCAAAATCACTGCCGTCCCGCAGAACTCAATATGGAGGCAGGAACCTGACTGCTATCCGTTACTTGTGTATTGTTAACTAAAGCAACATTCACTGGGTAACTAGGGTTGTAAATAAGACAAGGAAGATAAAATGTTGTAGCATCCACAAAATAGCTATTGGTCACTATCATATTCCCATAAGGAATACACCCACCCATATCTGTGCCATAGTTCAGACTATTTAACGTACAAGGCTGAACATTGGGTGGGACGGCAGGAAATGAATCTGGCAGACCACAGGGGCCATAATCAAAAAAACCACTGGGATTGTAAAGAGAGACGTTATCACTCAGTGTAATATAGCGGCTACCGCCATCGGTATAAAACGTGTTGCCACCCGCTGCCGCTCGTTTATTTGTTGCAACGTTAAATGCGATCACTTCCCCATTAGCGAGCGATGTCCCTTGATACCCCGTGGTGTAGATAGCGCCACCATCCCACAATTGTTGCAAAAAGTTCTGGATTCTATTATGAAAAATCTGATTCCCCATAGCCGCTGACGGCGTAGGGTAAACACCCCACATGTATTGCGTGGCATTCGGTAATCCTGGAAATCCATCGGGATCCAGCAAACCCCAGCCCCAACCAATGGCAATGCCTGCCCATGGCACATTTTGAATATCATTATACTGAACCGTGGTGCGCGTGGTTTCACCCACATAGATTCCTGGTGCATCATAGAATTCTTGCCCAATATTTTGCACCAGATTATTGGAAATCAAATTATCGGTTGTCAGCTGCAACCCCACTGGATGATGGTCTTGTGGGGATACGCCACCCACTTGAATGCCCGCACCCGAAATATCATAAAAAGTATTATTGACGATTTGATTGAATTCGCCGCCCGTGTCAAAGTCGAGTCCAACCGCACCCAAATGTTGGAAGGTGTTATTCGTGAAAGTAATATGTTGCGCATAAATAAAACTGACATTCCCCGGCATACGCGTCACATTCTGATCATGCCCAATGATATTTAAAACGGAAGAATGATTTGTACCAAGCAAATGAAAACCGCTTTGATCGCACACATAGCCACTTGAACTACTGGGCGAACTATTGGTAGAGCTGTCGATATCAAGCCATGTGGCATACTGAAAGTTCAGACCTTGAAAGGTGAGATAACTAATCGGTGTTGTTGAGTTTCCCGTGCCTTGTACTAATGTTTGCAATATAGGTAATTCGACATCGGCGGTGGTGATGTTTTCTCCGGGGAGAGGAATATAGTAAACAATTTTAGTGGTTGGACTCGACGTTGGGCCTAAATACCAATATCCGGGTGTATTCAGAAATTCATAAGCATTTTCAAGCCAACTGATCAGATAGAAATTCCATGGGGATGGATAAGTATTCGCATTGGTCCAACACGGTGTTTGCATGACAACATTCGTATTACTGTTTACTTGAGCGACAGAACAACGCATCATTTTCCATTGTGTCGCTGTCACGAATTCCACATCCGTAGGCTGCGCCCAGGTGGGTGGATATTGAGGGTCACTGCCACCGGTATAATTGTAAGTGTAACCCGCTGCTGTGGGTGTGTAGTAATTGGGGTAAGTCTGTGTACGCGCTCTCGTTCTGCGTGCACCATTGACATAGAGTTGTCTTGGCATTGTAAACGTGTTAACAGTCGTTTGTGCCTGCCAAATATTCAGCCCTGCGTTTTGTAATGTCCATCCTGTAATTTGTTGTCCTCCTGAAATCACAGGCGTTTCTCCGGGCGCCGCACGGTAGATGACACTGCCTGAGCTCGTACCGGAATCGCTCTGATTGAACGTCAGTGTGTTATTCAATCGATAAGTTCCACCGCGGATATTCACAGTGATTGTATATACCCCACGCAGCGGATTGCTGCGCACCCTATTTTGCGCCTGTTGGATCGTGAGTAAGGGATGATTATAGTCACCACTGGCGGAATCGTTTCCATTGGTTGCAACCCAGTAACTCAGGGTTGAGCTAGGGTTAACGGTAATATTGGCTGGCGTACGACTACTCGCCGAAAATAAGCAATATCCATTGGGAATAGGTGTACAACCGGAGGGTGTATAACCGGGAGTATTTATCTTAATTCCTATGGCTGGGTAGACATGATTAGGAACGGTGGGTGTAATCGTCAACGTCGAGGCAGACGCAGTATATACTTGGCAAGACAAGGGTCCCTGTCCATTGAGACAAAGTGTAAAATTCAGACTTACCGGCAGTCCATCCGCTGCGACACTAAATAATAATCCACTCGCGATGGAAGTTTGCGGGATGAAAAACATCATGATGAAAAAAGCTAAAACTCGTTGCATTAATGACTCCCTTAACCAACGGAGCCGCGTGTGTTAGGTGGAAACAGAAAAAACCAACGCATTTGCATAATTCTTTCCTGTATTGAGTGTGTTGATCACCTCACTATTGACCTTGTTTAAATTGCCTTGTCCTAAATAGAAAAAGCGATAACCCAGTTCCAGTGGCAGCTGACCAAATACATTATTCAATTTAACACCAACCCCCGCTGTGACACTGAATGCCACGCTGGTTTGTCCTGAAAACGCATTGTCAGGCAGTGTAACACCATCGAGAGAATTTTCTTTGAAACTGCTGGTCTTAATGATATTAGGGCCTACCCCAAAATCAAACGTAATAAGATAATTATCATTGCCCGTATTCAGTAATGTTTTTGCGGCGAGATAGATGGGATAATTCGTTAAGGTGTAGGAATAAGAAAGATTATCGAATAATTCTTCTTGTATAATATCGCCCTGCACTAAAGTATGCGCCAAATAAAACGCATTTAATCCATACATCCATTTAACCCGATTTGTCTCCATCCCATCAATAAAATAACCGAGTCCTAATAAGCCATTTTTGGCATAAGGATGAGCGACCGTATAATGATCACCAATCAACCCTACGATACCAATGTCTTCGGCATTCCCTTGTGATGCGTAAAATCCCCCCGCTTGAAACACCATCATTGCGTGTTGTGGTCCCAAGCGAGAGAATGGATTGGCAAATACAGCCTGTAACGGAAGCACAACAAGTAATATTATTCTTCTTAGCATTTCTTTGTTATTTCCCCGCATACCCCGAAGGCGTCCCCAGTCCCGTGGTAAAATCATACCCCCGCAGCGCCGGATAGCCATTGTTCCCTTGCGTGACATCATGCCAATAAGTCGCATAATTTTTTATGGCCGCCGTATAGATAGTCGTTAATTCCTGCATGCTAGATTGAGCCCTGCCATTAGCAGAATTAATAATCCCCGCAAGCGCCGGAGCCGATAGACTCGTTCCTCCCACTTTTACCCAACCACTGCTACAACCGGTATTATTAGTGACATCGGTACACAGCGTCTTGTAGACACTCATCCCCGTCACAGGATCTCCCACAAAAGAAATATCCGGCGTTCCACGATGAGTACCGACAATTTTTGCAACGCTATCTTGGTAGGAAGGACGAGGTTCATACATACTTGGCCCTCCGCTCACACCACTGAGTTTTTGGCCGATCGCAAAATAGGTATCCCGCCAAGCCGATTCACTCACAAATTGACCTGCAGCATTGCGCGTTATCAGCGTAGCCCCCGCGGAAACCACATAAGGAGATGCGGATGGATATCGAGCAGGATAGGAATAATCTCCACTGCTCCCCACATACACGACGGAAGGCATTTGAAAATGGAAATCGTAACCCGCCTCTGTTGAAAACTCAGACACAGACCAGCTGTTAGAGACAAGCCCCCCGCCGGTATTAGCAACCATCTGGCTCGCCAAATCAACCGTCGCAAACACCCCAGGAACACACAAATCTGCACCCTCCACCATATAAATACTGGCCCAAGGCGCCATCGCATGTGCCCATTCAATGTCAATGACATGTTCAGTGATGTCAACGGCTCCCTTGGGTTTGACATTATTAACATAATAAGTTCCAAAACAAGGCACATTCGCCGCCGTTGGATTCGCAGGACAGGGAAGTAATACGGGTAAATTATACTGCAAAGAAAAGGCAGTGAGTTCTGCATAAGCATTCGGATCGTCCCCTCCTTCAATCACCGCGATAGCCCCCCAACCACCGGTTGGATTCAGAGTCGTTCCCTTAATAGGGCAACCCGGAACATTAGCAGTCAATCCATAAATACAAGCGATGGAAGCCGGGGTCTCCGCTGTTGGAAGGGGATTGGGAGAGACAGCCGCTGGAGTCCCTGGCGTTGACGCCGGACATAATGAGCTGGCAAACCCCACTGGGGATTGCGCGAAAAGCATCAGCAAAGTAGTAGTAAACAAATATCGCATAGGATCTCCTTATCAAATTGTTTTTTTACCGGACGCTGGGTGAAACTCACTTTCAAGCGGAGTCCCTTCTCCCCACCTTCTCCCACAAGGAGAGAAGGGACTGTGCTTGAGGGTTAATTTCGCACTAGCGACCAACTATATAACACCATGAGCATTAGGCTCTGTCAAACAATAACTTCCTCTTTTGGCATCCCATCTGAGCCTCATCTGGGCGCCAAAAGAGGAAGTTATTGTTTGACAGAGCCTTAGATCAATCAAGGTGTTTTCATACCAACTGCTCCGACTGCAAATATTCCGGCACCACCACATTCCATTTATATTTTTCTTCAATTTTTTGCTTCAATGATTGCGCCGCCTCCGGTTCTCCGTGGGTAATGAACACCTTCCGCGGGCGATGACTGAAATGCGACAGCCATTGTAAAATTTCTTCATAATCCGCATGCGCAGACATGTTGCTTAACACGCGAATTTCTGCCCGAATCGGAATACTTTGTCCAAACATTTTAATTTCCGGCTTGCCGCTGATCATATCAGCCCCTCGTGTGCCCGCCGCTTGATAGCCAGAAAAAACAATGGTGTTACGCGCATCAGGCGCAAAAGTTTTAATATGATGCAGTACGCGCCCCCCTTCCAACATCCCACTTGCCGAAATAATAATCTTCGGCTTCGTTTCTAAATCCAAAGCCTGCGATTCTTCTTTTGAGTTCACATAAATGGGAACTTTTCCCACTTTCTGCGTTAATTCCGCCTCTAAACGATGTAAATCTGAATAATGACAAAAAAGCGCTGTAGCATCTTTGGCCATGGGACTGTCTAAATAAATGGGGACTTCTGGAATACGTTTCTGGGTTAACAGTTGGTACATCAGATACAGCAAATGTTGCGCCCGTCCCACAGCGAATGCAGGAATAATCACCGTCCCCTCGCGCGCAATCGTACGATTAATCACGTCGCTCAACTCATCCAGTGGATTCACTTTGGTATGCAAACGATGACCATAAGTGGACTCTAAAATTAAATAATCCGCCGATTGCATGATCGTAGGCGCACACATAATGGGATCTTCCGGTCGGCCTAAATCCCCTGAAAATAATACGGTCGTATTGAAATGCTTAAACAAAACAAAAGTTGCCCCTAAAATATGACCGGCGGGAATCAAGGAAATATACGTTTCTTCATCCAGTTTGTGCATGGTCTTTGTCGCCAGCGGACAAAAATGCAATAACGCGCGTGCAGCATCTTCCATGGTATAAAGTGGTAGCGCCGGCTTATGTTTAGAATAACCGTGCTTATTCAGAAAGCGCGCTTCTTCCTCTTGTAGATAACCACTATCCGGTAACAACACGGCACATAAATCCCGCGTCGCCCGTGAGCAATACACTTTTCCCGCAAATCCGTTTTTGATTAAAAGCGGCAAATAACCGCTGTGATCGATATGCGCATGCGTTAACACCACCGCATCAATGGTGTGTGGATCGATGGGAAACGGAGTCCAATTACGTAAGCGCAGTTCTTTCAATCCTTGAAATAAACCGCAATCAATCAGAATTTTTTTGCTGCCAAACGAAATTAAAAATTTTGAACCCGTGACTGTATTGGTCGCACCGAGAAACGTTATCCGCATTTTGTGATTTCCTTTTCTAATAAAAATTATTCAGAAAGTTCCACTGCACCCATCGTGAACCTGCCCGCGTGCGCGTGCGCGCCCGTCTTTTTTTATAGCATGCTCACAAACAAAGACGGACACGCACGCGCACGCGGGCAGGTTCACGATGGGCGCAGTGAAATGTGCTGAATGGCTAATTCTAATTCAGGCAAAACCTGAAACAAATCCGCCACTAAACCATAATCCGCCACTTGGAAAATCGGCGCATCCGGATCATTGTTAATAGCGACGATCACTTTACTGTCTTTCATGCCAGCCAAATGTTGAATCGCACCGGAAATTCCAATGGCAATATACAATTCTGGCGCAACCATTTTTCCCGTTTGGCCCACTTGATAATCATTGGGCGCAAAACCCGCATCCACCGCCGCACGTGAAGCGCCGAGTGCTGCCCCAAGACCTTCTGCGATTTTTTCTAAACGTTGAAAATTTTCCCGACTTTTTAAACCGCGCCCTCCCGCCACAATGATTTTCGCTGACGTTAATTCAGGGCGTTCTGAAGTTTGCACTGTTCTTTTAATAAATTCCACTTGTTCATTCGCAATCACCTGCGTTATTTTTTCAATGGGCGCCGACCCCGTTTTCGCCTCTGCCGCCCTAAAAGCAGTACTGCGAATCGATAAACATTTAATCGCATCTGTTATTTGCACCGTCGCCAATGCATTGCCGGCATACATCGGACGCACGAATGTGTCGCGGGAAATCACTTGAATCACATCGGAAACCATACCCACATCCAACAACGCCGCAACCCGTGGTAACAGATTCTTCCCGAAAGTATCCGCTGGCGCTAAAATGTAAGCATATTCCTTTGCCAATGCTGCAATGCAAGCAGCGGTATTCTCGGCCAATGCATGTTGATAAGGTAAAGCATCTGCCAACAAGACACGACGGACACCACTGAATTGGGCTGCGTCAGTGGCACTCTCTTGACACTGATATCCCAACACCAGAATATCAATCCCATCGGTTGCGCCACAGCGCACGAGTTCTTCAGCCGCCGTCAACGTATGCCGCGTCGCATTTTTTAACTGTTGCCCATCGTGTTCGGCGATTAATAATATTGTCATAACAGTTGCGCTTCATGCAATTTTTGTAACAGTTCCGCCACATTAGCAACCCTGATGCCAGCCTGGCGCGCCTTGGGAGCCGTCACTTGCAATACGTTACAATGCGGTGCCTTCTCTATCGACAACTCCGTGAGCGGGAGCGTGCGAATGGGTTTTTTTTTGGCTTGGACAATATTGGGCAATGAAAGATAGCGCGGCTCATTTAAACGTAAATCTGTGGTGATTACCGCGGGGAGTTTCAAGGATAATGTCTCCAAACCCTCATCCATTTCGCGTGTCACCAGCGCCGTGTCTGCTGTGATTTCTAATTGCGAGATAAATGTCCCTTGCGGCCAACGCAGCAATCCCGCCAACATTTGTCCTGTTTGATTGCTATCATCATCGATCGCTTGTTTGCCGAGAATAATCAAACGCGGCTGAATGTCTTCTGCTATTTTTTGGAAAATTTTCGCTGCAATAAGCGGTTCAACATCGGTTGTTGTTTCGACGAGAATGCCACTGTCCGCGCCCATCGCGAGTGCGGTGCGCAATGTTTCCTGACACGCGGCGCTGCCAATGGCAACGGCAATAACTTCCGTCGCTATCCCTTTTTCTTTTAATCGCACCGCTTCTTCCACGGCGATTTCATCAAAAGGATTCATGGACATTTTAACGTTAGCGGTTTCAACCCCACTTCCGTCTGCTTTAATGCGAATCGTCGTGTGATAATCGATGACTCTTTTGACGGTCACTAGGATTTTCATTTATCCAAACGCCTGTGTCGCTTTTTTGAAACGAATACGATGCGGCTGTTTGGCAGCATCCCCTAAACGTCGCAGACGATCATTTTCATATTCAGAATAATTTCCAGCGAAAAATGCCACGCTGCTGTCCCCTTCGAATGCCAAAATATGTGTCGCGATGCGATCGAGAAACCAACGATCATGTGAAATCACCACCGCACATCCGGGGAAACTGGACAACGCTTCTTCTAATGCGCGCAACGTTTCCACATCTAAATCGTTGGTGGGTTCATCCAGCAATAATACGTTGCCACCGTGACTTAACACTTTGGCCAAATGAACGCGATTACGCTCACCGCCCGACAGTGTATTAATCTGTTTTTGCTGGTCTGTGCCTTTAAAATTAAACCGCCCCACATAAGCACGCGATGGCATTTGAAAAGTCCCAATCGTCATGATGTCTTGTCCACCGGAAATTTCTTCCCAAATCGTGTGTTGTCCCTCTAACGATTTTCGACTTTGATCCACATAAGCTAACTTAACCGTTTCACCCACTGAGAGCTCACCGGAATCCGCTTTTTCTTGGCCCACCAGGATTCTAAACAAAGTCGATTTCCCTGCTCCATTGGGGCCTATCATGCCGACAATGGCGCCTTTAGGAATGGAAAAATTAACATTTTCAAATAAAACCCGATCCGCAAATTGTTTGCTTAATTGTTTGGCTTCGATGACTAAATCGCCTAAACGCGGACCGGGTGGAATGTAAAGTTCTTGCGTTTCACAGCGTTTCTGAAATTCTTTTGCATTTAATTCTTCAAAACGGGCCAAGCGCGCCTTACTTTTAGCACGTCGTCCTTGAGGAGACGTGCGTACCCATTCTAATTCGGCTTTAATGGTTTTTTGATGTGCGGCTTCTTGTCGTTCTTCTTGTGCCAGACGCTCTTCTTTTTGTGCGAGCCACGAAGAATAATTTCCTTCATAAGGAATCCCTTGTCCACGATCCAATTCCAAAATCCAGCCTGCTGCATTATCGAGAAAATAGCGATCATGCGTCACAGCAACGACGGTTCCGCTATAATCGTGGAGAAAATGTTCGAGCCAAGCGACGCTTTCTGCATCTAAATGGTTTGTGGGTTCATCCAACAATAACATATCGGGTTTGGCTAATAACAAACGACATAATGCAACTCGGCGTTGTTCTCCGCCGGACAATGTGGAAGTCAAGGCGTCCCAAGGCGGCAAGCGCAAGGCATCGGCGGCTATTTCGAGTGTTCGCTCCAGCTCCCAAGCGCCTGCCACCTCGATAGCGTGCTGTAAATTGCCCTGCTCTTCTAGCAACTTATTCATTTCGGCATCGCTTAAGGGTTCGGCAAATTTCAGGCTAATTTCATTGAAACGATTGATGAGTGCAATGTCTGAAGCGACACCCGCTTCTACGTTAGCGCGCACCGTTTTTGCAGGGTCGAGTTCGGGTTCTTGTGGTAAGTAGCCGATTTTAATGCCAGGTTCTGGCCGCGCTTCCCCGATGTAATCTTTATCGATACCCGCCATGATTTTTAATAACGTGGACTTCCCTGATCCGTTGAGACCTAATACCCCGATTTTGGCACCGGGAAGAAAAGACAACCAAATATTTTTAAGAATTTCCCGCTTGGGAGGGACGGTTTTTCCCACTCCTTGCATGGTGAATATGAATTGTGGCATGGATTCTCCGAAACGTTGCTTCGCACAAACGGAGCCGCGCGCGTTAGCAAGCGGCTGGAACTCTGCAAAGAACATGGACGGTAATGAGTATCACAGCGCCAGCAGTGTTTTTTGCAGAGACACAGTCGCTTGCTAACGCGCGCGGCTCTGCTATATTTTTATAGGTTATTTTTTTACCCTTCTTTCTTTTTCTTCTTTTCTGCGCGTTTCTCCTTTAATGACTTAGCCGGTTTTTTCTTAGTTTCTTTTTTCGATTCTTTCGATTTACCCATACATTTTTCTCCTTATGAATACAATAACAATGTATAATCGCAACGCACAATCACGCAAAAGGTATTATATGCAATATTTCAAATATCACAATAGCGAACTCTACGCCGAAGAAGTGAATTTGGTGGAGTTAGCTAACCAGGTGGAAACACCTTGCTACGTCTATTCTCGAGGCGCCCTCGAAGAGAATTGGCAGGCTTTTCACAATGCTTTTGCCGAGACCCCCCATCGCATTTGTTATGCCGTCAAAGCGAATTCGAATATTGCTATTTTAAACTTACTGGCTAGACTCGGTTCCGGTTTTGATATTGTGTCACAAGGCGAATTAGAACGCGTATTGGCAGCCGGTGGCAATCCGCAACAGATCGTTTTTTCAGGTGTCGGAAAAAAGAGCAGCGAAATTCGCCGCGCTTTGGAAGCCAACATTTATTGCTTCAATGTGGAATCTCCACTGGAACTCACACGCTTAAATACCTTAGCACAAGAACAGGGCGTTATCGCGCGTATTGCTTTGCGTGTGAATCCCAACATCGACCCCCAAACGCATTCTTACATCACCACCGGATTAAAAGAAAATAAATTTGGTATCAATATTGATCAAGTAGCCGCATTAACGGATACGATCTTAAGCCTCCCGCATTTGCGCTGGATAGGCATCGCTTGTCATATTGGTTCGCAATTAACCACACTGGATCCTCTGCTCAGCTCTCTCGATAAACTGATAGAACTTTATGAAACATTGCGCGACAAAAAAATTCCACTGACACATATCAATGTGGGCGGCGGTCTCGGCATTCGCTATAAAGACGAAACCCCTCCCACCATCGATCATTATGTGCAAGCCGTGCGTGATCGCTTAGGCAAGTTACCTCTGGAAATTATTTTAGAACCGGGTCGCGCCATCACAGCCAATACGGGAATTTTATTAACACGCGTTGAATATTTGAAATCATCGCACGACAAAAACTTCGCTATTGTAGACGCCGCCATGAATGACCTCATGCGTCCTGCTTTATATCAAGCTTGGCAAGACATTTTACCCGTGGTCAAAACAACAACGGGAGAAGAGAAACAGTACGATATCGTCGGCCCTGTGTGCGAGTCTGCTGATTTTCTCGGAAAAAACCGGCTATTGACTCTGCAACCCGGCGACCTACTCGCCATAAGCTCCGCCGGTGCTTATGGTTTCTCCATGAGTTCAAATTACAATTCTCGTCCTCGCGCAGCGGAAGTGCTGGTTGATAAAGATATATTCCATATTATTCGCGCGCGCGAGACTATCCGGGATTTGTTTGCTTTGGAAAGTCCGATTGGGTAAAAAACAACGGGGCCTAAAAACAATGGAGCCGCGCGCGGCTCCGTTGTTTTTAGGTTCTTTGTGATGTCACATTTTTCCGCAAAACCGCCAATTCCTGCTGCACTTGCTCTAATTCTTCCAACAGATCTAGAATCATGACAATCCCTGGAATATTAATTTCCAAATCCCGTTGTAAACGCAGCGCCGACTGAATGCGACGAACGGTTGCGTAATCCACTGAGTATTCTTCCACAGCAATCACTTCAGATGGAATTAAACCATATTCAATCATTTCCATTAACAATGCTTCATCAATGGCATATTGTTGACGGATTTCCGTTAAGGTAAATGGTATGGTCTCATCCATAATGAAACCGGATAAAATCATGTCCTTAGAAGAATTAGCCATCAATATGCTCCCGCGGATTAAAAGGCATTTCCTGTGCCATTTGGGTGTAAAGCGCCTTAGCACTATCCGTAGCAGGCTGCGGAATCACTATCTTCAATATAACGTATTGATCACCCCCTTTTGTTCCCGGCAACCCTCTGCCCTTCAGTCTTAATTTTTGCCCCCCCTGAGAGCCCGGAGGGATCTTTAAACCGACTTTTCCGCCCAAGGTAGGCACAGTAACCGTCGCACCCAAAGCAGCCTCCCAGGGGGTCACCGGCAAGGAGCAGTAAATATCATTGCCAATCATGTCGAAAAAGGGGTGTTTTTGCACTTCGATTTCCAAATAAAGATCACCTTTCTCTCCCTTGCCCATTCCAGGAGCACCTTGATGCGGAAGTCGAATTTGTTGCCCTGATTTAATCCCGGGCGGAATTTTAACCTTGAGTAAGCGGCGTTGCCCCTGCTGCCCGGTCAGTTGAATTTCTTTAACACCACCGTGATACGCTTCGGGCAAACTGATTTGAATTTTGCTGTGATAATCTTCCCCACGGCGCGCAAACCCGTGTCTATGCGTTGACCTGTGCATGCCGCCCTGTCCGCCACCGAATAAAAACTCAAAAAAATCACTGGCATCCCCAAAACCGCCAGCGCCTCCTGCCACTCCTTCCCATTCCGGTGGCGCCCACCCGGGTGGTGGTCTAAATTCTTGGCCTGCTTGCCAATTGGCTCCAAGCTGATCATATGCTGCTCTTTTTTGCGGATCTTTCAGTACTTCATACGCTTCGCCCAATTCTTTAAATTTTTCTTCTGCCCCGGATTCTTTGCTGACATCGGGATGATATTTTCGAGCCAACTTGCGATAAGCACGTTTGATCTCGTCCGCTTGTGCGGTGCGTGGGACGCCCATGATGTTGTAATAGTCTTTATATTCCATAATGGATATATACCTTATTTATAACGATTCGGCAAATTTTCATTATTTCTAGAATTTCGGTTATAATGGTAGAAAACACCAAAAGGAACCGTCATATGATATGGGTCATCAATGCCAGCACCAATTCTTGCCAGATTTACAATTACGAAAAATCTCCCGCACGTTTAACTCTAATAAAAGCATTACAAGATCCGACAACTCGACTGAAAAAAGGGGATTTTTTCACCTCCGATAAACCCGGACATTATCGCGGCGATACAGCCGGAAAAGGCGGTGCCTTTTCACAGCAAACCGATCCTAAGGAAGTTGAAATTGACAGCTTTTCGCGAGAAATTGCCAAAGAGCTCAACCAAGGCAGAAATAATCACCTTTATCAAAATCTTATCATTATTGCATCACCGCATATGTTCGGATTGTTGCAACATCATCTCGATAAACATGTGAAAGAATTAATAATAAATAACATACAAAAAGATCTGCAGCACTTAAACGATCGCGAATTGCTAGAATATTTACATGCTCATGCGCAATATCATGACGGATAAAAAAATAAAAATGTTTTAACCCGATTTTGTTCGGGGAAGTAAAACGGTTCATCCTCAAGACGGACAAATAACCCCGTAGACGATCCGCCATCTAAATTTAACGCTGACTGGATCGTTTTAACTCCTAACACCTGTGGATAATCCTTCAAAATATTCGCTATAGCCCATAAAGTCGCATCGCTTGTTGTTAATATAATCAGCTGATCATCGTTGGCCAAAGCCAAAATCGTGCGACGATGTGGCGTAAAAAATAATCGCTTCTGTGACTCAACCGGAACAAGACGGGGATTTATTTTGCCATGATCAAGCAACCAAGGACCCGATTGCATTGCATAGTCCTGTGCCAAACAATCCTCACGATTTTTCTCTAAAATAATTCTTTTATCTCGATTGATAGCCACGCACGATGTTAAGGTTTTATCGTGTCCTATTTTATGCAGAACCTGTCCCTCTGCAATAAAAAGGCCTGCTGGTTCGAATTCGGGAGTGAAAAAACCGCCATTGATAGCCACCATAAAATCATTTTCACGACTGAGTTGACTGATGGTCTTGGCAAAAAAAGGTGTGCTAGCCTCTTGCTTATAAAGACTCGCCCGATAAGCAGGGCGCAACGTCACCGCATAAATATCAAAACCATCCGCGGTGGGTGTTTGCAAATGCCGATACATTCCTAGTTGATGAGGTAATGGTTTTTGTTCGATAAGATGAGGTGGCGTATCGTTTGTTTTTTCGATGGAGTTGTTCACTCCATCAACGGAGCCGCGCGCGTAAGCAAGCGGCTGGAACTCTGCAAGAAACACTACTAGCACCGTGATGCTCACAACCGTCAATATTCTTTGCAGAGACACAGCCGCTTGCTTACGCGCGCGGCTCCGTTGACGAGTTGTGGCTGATGAAGATGAAGACATTTATATCATCTCTAACTCGCCGGCTTCACTGCCAATTTAGATTGTACACTCTTCACACCCGGAACCTCATTCGCTAACTTTATTGCATTCTTCGCTTCTTCCTGGGTGGAAACAGTGCCCATCAAATAAACCACACCATTGGTTGTTTCTACTTTCACACTGCTCACGGCTATCGGTTTTTCACCAAATAATTTTTCTCGAAAAAATGCTCCTTTCACTTTGGCAGTAATAATGGCATCCGGTAAAAGATGACGACTGGTTTTAATCGTCAGTTGCAATGTACTGACATCTTTTACGCCGGGTTGTGAACCTGCCAATTCAATCAATTTGCTGGCCTCTATGTCTGTATTCACATTGCCTTTTAACTGCACTTCGCCTTTCTGACTAATGATTTGTACGTGCAAACCAGAAGTGGTTTTGTTGGCGGCAATCTTAGATTGTATCGCGGAAACAATGCTAGAATCACTGATTTTGGGGGTTGGCGTACCACTTCCCCACAACGCAAAACTAGACGTCGAAAACGCGAATGCTGAAATCATCAGTAACATTTTAATTTTATTCTTCATCATAAATACACATCCTCCAGTGAAGCCATGCCTCTACACCTTCCAAGAGAACCACACGCATCATCTTCGTATACGAGAGAAGAATGGTGTGGCGGGGCTCTTGGTCGGGGCCATCATCATAACGTTGTTTCTTTCGCTTTTAAGTTATTCTGCCGAATAAATGTTTCAATTTCCGTTTTCGCTTGGCTTTGTTGATAACCATATAAATCTTGCAGTTTTGCTTCCAGTTCACCAAAGCTCCCCGTCATACTGCTAAGATCCTGGTCCGTTAATTTACTCCATTTTTGCTTCACTTTGCTCTTAATGGTACTCCAATTCGCTTGAATGATATCGGTAGCCATAACAGCCTCCTTGTGAGGTCATCTCACAGAGTTAATGAAACGTTTTTTTAGCGTTGTCGCAAAAAGTACCCAATGCACAGTCCTGTTAACATCGTCAATCCCATCGCTTTATACGGTTTCTTGCTCACGAAGCGATTAACATTTTTTTGCAATCGTCGAGACTTGGATCGAGCGTTCCATACGAGATCCGATGTTTTGTCCGATACTGCTCCTGTTGCGTGATTAAAAGAACTTTTAATACGCCCCAAATAACTGCCTTTTTTGCGTGCATTCAATTGAGGATGATAAGCACGATGAGAATTATGCTTGTTGCTTCGAATAGCTGTATTCATGATATTTCTCTCCTGTGTTTTATTTGACAGCAACCCATTCACCATTGTCAGCGCGGCAAGCTACGCCGTGTACTTTCTTAACATGCTCGCCCATTCTGACCGTAGTGACATAATCGCGGCAATGATGATAGCCTTGCATCGAATAATAATGTTTGGAAGGATAGACATAATAGACATAATGCGTTCTTTGGTTCGTCCAGGTGCTTGGGGTACCGCTTTCAACCGCAGAATAAGCATGCGCACGGTCATTACTATCCATATTATAACCGATAGCACCACCAATCAGCCCACCCGCTACTGCACCTGCAGCAATCGCAGCACCATGACCAAGGGCGGCTCCTGCCACACCACCGACGAGCGCACCCGCAACAACACCCACACCCGTAGCAGGGCCCACTTCTTGCGAGTTGTAACCGCTACAACCCGTCAGCCCAATGGCGACACTTAAAATGAGCAATTTTGATGATAATGCTGTTTTCATGATTAATACCCCTTGTCAGTTAGAAAGCGAACCCTCTCCCAACTAAACTACCTGGAGGGGGAAATAATTACATTTAGGGTCACTACTGAGTTGGATGGGAGAATCCCGTAGGAATACTTACCATATTTTACGCGAAAAGCTCCGCCATTTATGGCGGAGATGGATAGCGTAGACGCCGAAAGCGTCTTGTTTTTAATTATATTCATGCTAAACTTCACCTACTTTTTGAAGTCTAAGGGCGGGCAGTCCTGAAGTTAATCGTGCGGAGAGGACTGGTTGTAAACAGACTCTGAGAAACACGAACCCTCCGAGGCACATAGTCCTACACTGTCGGTTTAGGCGTGCGGTAGGAATCCTCGTGCCTTTAGGCCGGGGAGGATGTCAAAGGAATAGTAAATTTAAAACAAGCTCCCTGCGTCGGATTTAATTCCACAGACAACTTTCCACCATGCGATTCCACCATGGCACGGCTAACGGCAAGGCCCACTCCAACGCCATACGGTTTCGTTGTAAAATTTAAGTCAAATAATTGATGTATGTTTTCGGGTGGGAATCCGGGGCCATTGTCCACTATACTGAATTCAACGACTTTCTTTTGTGGCTGATTCACCTCAATAATTAATTTAGGTTGAATGGTATGCGCATCTTTCATGGCCTCAATCGCATTACGCGTTAAATTCAATAGAATGTGTTTGACATGATTCTTGTCCAACAGGAACTGATTCCGTTTCACCAACGGTCGATAATGTAAATCCACCGGAAAATCATTGAGCTCCGCTGTCAGCGCAGCAAAAACATCCTCCACCAACACATCGAGCGAAGAGGCCTCTAAATGCATTGTATTTTTACAGTGAAAATTTTTCATGCGTAAAATAATCTCTTCTGCTCTATGCAATTGTCGATTCATTTCTTGCAAGGGGTGTAAAAGGGATATCAACGGGATATCCCCTTTTTCTATGCGCATCATGCAGCCATAAACATAATTGGTCATCACCCCTAAAGGATGATTCAGTTCTGCAATAATCGTCGACGTTAATTCATTCAAGGTGTCTGTGGCCGATGGATGTCGGGTGACATCTGTTGCTGCAATTAAAAATTGCTCTGTGGAAGACGTGGATTGTATAAAGCGTTTGCCGGATAAATCCGCATAAAAAATAGGCCCATTTTTTTTAAATAACTGCAGCTCCAAGGTGGCGGTCGCCCCTTCGGTATGCGTTAAATCCAACAGGAAATTTCTAAACGTGTCTTGGAGATCAGGAATGACATAGCGGACAAAATGGTGCTGTAACAGAGCAGAACGTTCCAACCCCAACAAATCCGCCGCTTTTTGATTCACCTCAGAGATGCGCCCTTGCGTATCCAGCACAAAGTAACCCACTGGCGCCAACTCAAATAGTTCCGCATATTTACGATTCATGATGAATACCTGTTATGCGTGAGGGATGTACTTTAGTGTGATGGATTGGGGGGAAAGTGTCAATCTACCATTCCGAGCTAAAGTGGGCCAACCCAGGGGGGATCCCGGATATTTATTCCGGAATGACGCATGACGGATAACGAATAGTTACCATTTATTTGTAATTTCTGTTATTATGGGAGTGCAGTATAAATATTGTACTGCATTTTTTTTTAATTTTTTAAAGGTAAAGTCATTATGGCAGCTCGTGAAAAAGGTACGGTAAAGTGGTTTAACAACGAAAAAGGGTTTGGTTTCATTGCAAGAGAACAAGGCGGCGATGTGTTTGTACACTTCAAAGCTATTCAAGGTGACGGCTACCGATCTTTGGTTGAAGGTCAACGCGTGGAATTCACTGTGACACAAGGTCAGAAAGGTCTTCAAGCTGAAGAAGTCTCTGTTGTGGAGTAGTGTTTTAAAAGATCCATCGAATTAAGAGGGGATCATGGCAACATGATCCCACGGTGTGTCACCCTATGACGACTGAATATTCTTTTATAAGATGGGACCTACAAGCTAAAAAGATAATTTGCCAAGGCGAATGGAATTTAGCACATCTTCATCGCATCAAAAAACAGCTGAAGAAAATGCCTTGGCCAACATCAGGCCAAGTCACTGTTCACGGTAAAGATGTCACCGCCATGGACAGTGCTGGCGCTTGGGTTTTGCAATCTTTACTCAATCAATTAACTGCACAGCATCAAACCCCTCAATTAGCCGATTTTTCTCTCAATCAAAAAAAAATATTATCCCTCGTGCACCAACAAACAGCGGCCATGAACGCACCCCTAAAGCCCATAGAATCTCTCCATGGGTTGGCCCAATTAGGCAAAAATACGATTTCTCAACTGAAAGATGCGCTGGCATTCCTGCGTTTTACCGGACAACTCACCATCGAAGCCTTGCGTCTGCTCCCGCGCCCACGTCACTTTCGTTGGCGCCAAGTCATAGGCATTATGGAGAAAACCGGAGTAGGCGCTTTGCCACTCATTGCCATTTTGTCACTCATGATTGGTATCGTGATTGCCTATCAAATGGGAGAACAATTACGCAAGTATGGGGCCAACTTATTTATTGTCGATTTATTAGGATTTTCTGTCCTTCGCGAATTTGGGCCATTATTAACGGCCATTCTCGTGGCGGGAAGAACGGGATCTGCCTTCGCCGCGGAACTCGGCATCATGAAAATCAATCAAGAAATGGATGCGTTAAATACCATGGGGATCACCTCGGCTGAACTTTTACTATTACCACGCATGCTCGCCCTCTTCCTTGTAATGCCCTTACTCACCATTTGGTCAGACATTTTTGGCATCATCGGCGGCATGATCATGGCAAACAATTTGCTCGATGTGACATGGGTTGAGTTTCTGCGCCGTTTTCAACAAGAAATTCCCGCGCGCAGCTTGATCATTGGTCTCTGTAAAGCGCCGGTGTTCGCTTTATTAATTGCGAGCATTGGATGTTTTGAAGGCATGGAAGTCTCCGGCAGCAGTAACAGCATTGGTGCAAGAACCACCCGAAGTGTCGTCTTCGCCATCTTTTTTATTATTGTGACCGATGCCGTATTTTCCATTTTATTGAGCCAGTTTCAATTATGAAAAATACGGCGCCGATTATTGAAGTGAAAGATTTACACTTAAAACTAGGCTCCACATGGGTCTTAAAAGGCATTGATTTAATGGTCGAACAGGGTGAAGTATTAGGCATCGCTGGCGGCAGCGGATCGGGCAAAACAACATTATTGCGCGAAATGCTTATGCTATTGCCGCCAACATCGGGTTCTGTGCGTATTTTTGGACAGGAATTAACAGAGATGTCGACTGAAACACTGTTAAGTGTGCAACGCCGCTTTGGTGTGTTATTCCAACAAAATGCTTTATTCAGTTCCTTGACTGTTCTTGAAAATACCGCGTTTCCATTACAGGAACATACGCATCTTGATGAGAATACCATCAAAGAAATCGCTTTGTTAAAAATCATATTGGCGGGCTTACCAGCGGATGCGGCGAACAAATATCCTGCAGAATTGAGTGGTGGCATGCAAAAACGTGCCGCTTTGGCACGAGCTATCGCATTGGATCCGGAATTACTTTTTTTAGATGAACCCACAACAGGACTCGATCCAGAAAGTGCTTCCGCATTTGATGAGCTTATTTTAAATTTGCAAGAATCCATTGGATTATCGATCGTGCTGATTACGCATGATTTATATACATTGTGGCGCATTACGAATCGCGTTGCATTTTTAGGCGAGGGAAAACTATTGTGTGTGGACAACATGCATCGTCTTGTGCAAAATCCACATCCCCTCATTCAGAAATTTTTTCATGGACCCAGAGGACAGGCGGCAGCGAACTATTATGGAAACGAAAATTAATTACACAGCTGTAGGCGCATTCGTCATCATCCTGATTGCTTTTATTATTTTGGCAGTCATTTGGTTGACGTCAGGATTTCCAGAAGAAAGTTATAAAATGTACATTGTTTATATGGAAGAATCGGTATCCGGATTAAGTGAAGAGGGTCCGGTAGAATATAATGGTGTGCATGTGGGTGAAATTAAAAATATTCAAATTGATCCCCATAATCCTCGATCCGTGGAGTTATTGTTAAAAGTGAAAGGCAGCACGCCCATCACACGCGGAACACGCGCAAGAATTGATGTCCGTTCACTGGGTGGCACAGCGATGCTTTTGTTAGTCGATAAAGGCACTGATTTGGCACCCTTGGAAGTCGTTGGCGATCAACCCTATCCTGTCATCCAGACCACACCGTCATTTTTTCTCCGTTTGGACACAGCGCTCACTGAGTTAAATAACAATTTTCGCTCGTTAACAGAATCCTTTCGCACATTATTAGACAAACAAAATTTACGCTCGATTAAAGAATCATTGATCAACATTCGTGAGGTGACAGGGGTTCTCGCTGATGACAGCGAGCAATTGCGGGACATTTTAGAGCACACATCGAAAGTCACAGAAACACTGCAGACCCAAACCATGCCCTCTGCCAATCAAGCCATTACCAACTTCAGCGCCGTCACACAAAATTTGTCGGATGTTTCGCAGGAAATTAAAGAAAACCCTGCTATATTCATCCGTGGGAAAGCACCATTGCCTAATGGACCAGGGGAATAATATGATGACAAAATGGATTTCTTCTTTCGTGAACGTGCCCGCGTGCGTGTGCGCGCCCGTCTTTAAAAAAACGCACGCGCACACGCACGCGGGCGCGTTCACGAAAAAGATTTTCATTGCCAGTCTGTTTCTCCTGTTACTGACTGGCTGTTCATTATTATCCCCGCTCAAACCAGACACTACGACAACCTATCTGCTCAATACAACCCCTGCTCCATCCAACCCGAAAACACATAGCCATTTCACTTTGCTCGTACTACAACCAGAAACCTCTCCTATTTATCGTACAACGCAAATGGTTTACACCAATCGTCCTTATCAATTGACTTATTTTGCTAAAAATCGTTGGGCCGAACCCCCGACGCAAATGTTGCAAACCCTGTTAGTTGACACATTACACAATACGCACTATTTTCACGCGATTGAAACTCCTCCCGCTGTCGGCCATTACGATTATGTATTGA
>Ga0207096_1029_pt1 | contig 26904 bp, 18 predicted proteins | sample Alteio_BWMinHeat_86_FD_153547 | JGI IMG/M metagenome (GOLD analysis project Ga0207096, IMG submission 153547) | Enriched cells from forest soil in Barre Woods Harvard Forest LTER site, Petersham, Massachusetts, United States -... | ecosystem: Environmental > Terrestrial > Soil > Temperate forest >...
TCTCCAGTTCCCGTATGTTTTTATATTGAATCGTGATTTTTCCCCGGCCCTTTTTATTATGGTGAATCGCAACGGGGAGCTTGATGCGCTGGCCTAAGTCATGCTGTAGTCGCTTGATTTCAGGGTCGATGGGTTTGGCGTAAGCTTGCTTGTCATCCTGCGGCGATTGCAGGCGGCGCGCTAATTCTTCTGTTTCACGCACAGATAACCCTTTATCGACAGCGGTGCGAGCCGCCGTTACCTGTAACGCTTCATTTAAGGTTAATAATGCCCGCGCATGACCCATCTCGATATCGCCATGCTCAAGCATTGTTTTGACCTCGTCCGTCAACGTTAATAATCGCATTAAGTTGGTCACCGTGACCCGAGATTTCCCAACCGCTTCTGCTACTTGTTGATGAGTCATGGAAAACTCTTCGAGTAAACGATGCAGAGCCATGGCTTCTTCAATGGGATTTAAACTTTCTCGCTGGATGTTTTCAATTAAGGCAATCGCAACAGCCGCCTCATCCGGAATATCACGCACTAATGCCGGAATCTCCGTTAACCCGGCTAGTTGGGCCGCACGGAATCGTCGTTCACCGGCGACAATTTCATAACGTCCCCCCGTTAATTGTCTAACCACAATGGGCTGAATCACGCCTTGCGCACGAATAGAATTCGCTAGATCTTGTAAAGCGTCAGGATCCATCCCTCGTCGCGGTTGATATTTGCCGGGTTGAATGCGATCAAATGGTAAATGATACAGCTTTTCTTTCGTATCACCCTGCTCATTCATCTCCACTTCTGTAAAAGATCCAACCAACAATGCGTCTAAGGGCTTGCCTAACCCGCGTTTTTTTACCATATTGAAATCCTTAATAAGCAGAGATAGGGACATCTTAATCAATTACGAAAGAAATAGGGAGAGATTATGCGTGCTTTTTTTGCCATTGATTTATCCGATAGACACAAAAATGCAATAGAAGAGGTGACAACTCTGCTGCAGACGAAATTTAAGAAAAAAGACGTTCACTGGATAAAGTCGGCGAATTTTCACATTACTTTGCATTTTTTGGGTGATATTCAGGCAGATACTGCTCCGCTAGCCGCCGCCGTGCGTCAATTCATCCGTCACATTAGCCCTTTTACTATCCAATTAGGCCCGCTGGAATGGTTTCCTACCCCTTACCTGCCGCGCATCATCTCCCTGCATGTCGAGCCACTCACTCTTTTAACTCAACTCGCACAAGCCATCGGGCAGGGAATTCTGGCCAGCGGATATCCCATTGAAAAACGTCCCTTCAGAGGACATATCACGTTGGGCAAATTAAATACGACACTTCCTCACCCATCGCTACCCGAATGTTCTATTGCCCTAGACCCCCTCCCGGTGAAGGAAATCATTTTGTTTCAGAGCAAACCGCAAGCATTGGGTTCGCGTTATACTCTATTAGAAAGTTTTGTGCTATAAAAAATCTGTCATACCCATTACACCTGAAGATGCGATTTTTAACGGCCATCTTACGTCGAATTTGAAACGATTTTCAATTAAAAAAACCTCACAATACCGCAAGTATTGCTTCGGTTTTTTTAATTGAAAATCGTTTCAACTTCTCGTAATCTGGACGTTAAAATCTCGCATCTTCAGGTGTAATGGGTATATACTGCGTCTTTCATTTATTTGTTATGTACTTATGAATACTCAACATACTTTTCATGTCATTAAAGACCCCGTACACGGGACTATGCAATTTACTTCGGTGGAAGATAAATGGATCAAGCCTTTCATTGACAGCCCCCATTTCCAACGTTTGCGCCATATTAAACAATTAGGCATGGGAGATTTTATTTTCCCAGGGGCTGTTCACACCCGTTTTAACCATTGTTTAGGCTGCAGCTATGTGGCCAGCCAAATTGCGCACAAGATCGGTTTAGCGGAAGAAGAGCGTCAATTGGTCACTATTGCTTGCTTATTACATGATATCGGCCACGGGCCTTTCTCACATACCTTCGAGGAAATTTTTCAGAACAACCTCATTCGTCATGAGGCATGGACTCCCTTTTTTCTCGCTGACTATCATACCCTTGAGTTTTTTTCAGCTTACAACCAATGCAATCCGCGTCATCATTTAACCACAGAAAAATTTCGCCTCATTGAAGAAATGATTATGCATACGTCTTCTGCAAAACTCGTGTTGGCCGACATTGTTTCTTCGCAATTAGACGCGGATCGTCTGGATTATTTATTACGCGACAGCCATTTTTGTGGCGTCACTTACGGTGAGTTCGATTTTCGCTGGATGCTGAATTGCATGGCCATTGTGAATCAGGCCAACCACGAACGCCTTGGGATCACACACAAAGGAATAGGTGTCGTAGAACATTATCTCATGGCACGTCGTCTCATGACGCGCAACATTTATCATCATCAAAAAAAAATAGCCTTAGAATCTTTCTTGATAAAACTCCTCATGAGCCTCGCAGAAACATTGGAAGAAGTCTCTGCTTTTGCAGACATTAAAAACACCCGGTTGGGCCGTTTTTTAATGCAAGCAAACGCATTCAATCACCAAGTCCGCGGAAAGAAAAATCCAGAAAAATATAAAAATGATTTTCTTGTACAAAATTATCCGATTTATAAAGAACTATCAGACTACGATATTTTTGCTGTCATTAAACAATTAACAGAAATAAAAAGTGATCATCCGGCCGTGCAAATTGCAGAACGCATTCATCATCGACACATGCCTAAAATTATTCCCTTAGAACACATCGAAGTCGATCAAGCCTCTTCGCTTCTGACCGAGTTCAAGAAAAAACACAGCCATCTCTTTCAAGATTGGCAGTTGAATATCATCAAAATACCGCATCAATCTTATTCCATGGAAGAGGATCCCATTCTGGTGCAAAATGAACAAGGCGCCATTAAGCCTCTGAACGAAATGTCCCTGATGATTAAGGCTATTTCCGATAAGCGAGAAAATATCGATTTTCTTTGCGTGGACAAAACCATTTTTGATCAACCTAAAGTGACTCAATTTATTAAGGAGCTGTCTCATGTCGAATGGGCCTAACACATTTGACATCGTCATTCTTGCCGCCGGACAAGGAAAACGCATGCAATCACGCCTTCCCAAAGTATTACATCGTCTTGCCAACAGGCCCTTGCTGGAACATATTACACGCACGTTATATGAGCTGATACCGGACAAAAAACCCATTGTGGTCTATGGCCATGGCGGAGAACAAATACAAAAAACCTTAGGACATCTGTCCGTCGAATGGGTCTTGCAATCAAAACAATTAGGGACAGGACATGCCTTGCAGCAAGCATTGCCTTATCTGCAATCACCGCAAGTATTAGTGTTATGCGGAGACGTCCCCTTGATTTCAGGAGACACATTAAAAAAATTAATTTCAACCACAACGGTTGATGCATTAGGATTGGTGACGGCAAACTTTCCTGACCCATCGGGCTTAGGACGGATTGTGCGTGATGAAGCAGGCCATGTTCAAGACATCGTGGAAGAAAAAGATGCGAGCGAAAAACAACGAAAAATAAAAGAAATCAATGCGGGCATTTATTTTTTTCCCACTGAACTCATTAAAAAAGGGCTGCCCACCATAGAAAATAACAACGCACAACAGGAATATTATTTAACCTCCATCCTGTCTCAAGCCATACAAAATAAATATCCGATTCACACCATACAACCGAACGCCATCGAAGAAGTGCAGGGCGTCAACGACCGCATACAATTGTCACATCTTGAACGTTACCTACAAAAACAATTAGCAGAAAAATTCATGCGACAAGGAGTCACCTTATCTGATCCTGCCCGCTTTGATGTGCGAGGAGATCTCAGCGTGGGGCAAGATGTTACCATTGACATTAATGTCATTGTTGAAGGATATGTCAAAATTGGCAATGAGTGCGTCATTGGCCCACACACTGTCTTGCGTAATGTCATTCTGGGCGATAGAGTAGAAATCAAGGCGCATAGCATTATCGATGGTGCTGAAATTGCGGCTGATGCTATCATTGGGCCGTTTGCAAGAATTCGTCCCGGAACCGTATTAGCATCACGCACACATGTTGGCAATTTTGTTGAAATAAAAAATAGCAACATTGGCGAGGGCAGCAAAATCAATCATCTCAGCTATGTCGGCGATAGCAAAATCGGAAAACAAGTCAATGTGGGCGCAGGAACCATTACCTGCAATTATGATGGCGTCGCCAAACACCGCACCATCATTGGCGATCATGCTTTCATTGGTTCTAATACACAGCTTGTTGCTCCCATCACCATAGGCGAGGGCGCAACCATAGGGGCCGGCTCAACCATCACGCGCGACGCACCCCCCAATCAACTGACGCTCTGTCGAACACAGCAGCGTAGCATCCCTCATTGGCAACGACCCCAAAAAAAGGAAGAGTAATTATGTGTGGCATTGTTGGCGCAATCGGTGAACGTAGTATTGAAAAAATATTGATTGAAGGACTCAAGCGACTGGAATATCGCGGCTATGATTCAGCGGGGTTGGCTGTCATTAACCAGCAACAAAAAATAGAGCGTCTGCGCACACCGGGGAAAGTACAAGAACTTGAAAATCTATTGCGACATTCACAGGTGCGCGGCAACACCGGCATTGCCCACACGCGATGGGCAACACACGGCTCTCCTTCTGAAGCCAATGCACATCCTTTAATGTCGCATGATGAAATGGTGTTAGTTCACAATGGTATCATCGAGAATCACGAGATTCTGCGCAAATCCCTCATTGAAAAAGGCTATCAATTCAGCTCCGAAACCGATTCAGAAACGATAGTGCATTTATTGCATTACCATTTTACTCAGTCGCGCGATTTATTAGAGGCCACGCGTAAAACCGTCAAGGAACTGAAGGGCGCCTATGCTCTCGGAATTTTTTCCATACACTGCCCCGAACGTTTAATTGCTGTTCGCCATGGAAGCCCTTTGGTCATTGGCAAAGGAATCGATGAAAACTTTTTTGCTTCCGATATTCTCGCCCTTTTACCCGTCACACAAAATTTTATTTATCTCGAAGAAGGCGATATTGCGGATGTCACTCGGCACAATATTATCATTTACGATGAGAACGACCGCGCTGTCGAACGACGTCTACGCACTCTCGATGTGAATTATGACGGAATTAGCCGAGGGCACCATCGTCATTACATGAGCAAAGAAATTGCGGAACAGCCTCAGGCCATCAAAACATGTCTCAACGGCCGCATCAGCACTGACCGCGTTTTAGAAAACATTTTTGGCGCTGCCTCGCAAGATATCTTTTCTGCAACTAAACAAATTCATCTTGTCGCGTGCGGCACCAGTTATCACGCAGCCCTGGTCGCCCGTTATTGGTTAGAAACGTGGGCAAAAATTCCTTGTACGGTTGAAGTGGCCAGTGAATTTCGTTATCGATCTCCCGTTGTCCAGCCAAATACTTTATTCATTTGTTTGTCACAGTCTGGCGAAACCGCCGATACATTGGCCGCATTACGTCTTGCAAATAAATTAAATTATCTGAGCACATTGAGCATTTGTAATGTCCCTGAAAGTTCATTGGTCCGCGAAGCAAAGCTACATTTCATGACTCGCGCAGGCATAGAAATTGGTGTCGCTTCAACAAAAGCATTTATTACCCAATTGATCGCGCTTTTGTTGCTGACGCTGAGCTTAGGTCGTCCTCAACAAACAGCCTCCCCAGAAGAAGAAAAAAAACTCATCACCGCACTCGATCAATTACCGCAATTAATTGAGGGCATATTAAAACTCAACGATGCCATTGCGCGATTGGCCGTTAATTTTTCTGACAAACAGAATGCCTTATTTTTAGGTCGGGGAACGCTTTATCCTATCGCACTGGAAGGCGCCTTAAAATTAAAAGAAATTTCTTATATTCACGCGGAAGGATATCCTGCTGGCGAATTAAAACACGGTCCACTGGCCTTGGTGGACAAAGATATGCCTGTGATTGCCCTTGCCCCAGGAAATGATTTACTCGAAAAAATTAAGTCGAATTTACATGAAGTGCGCGCGAGAGGAGGAGAGCTTTATATTTTTACGGATCATGGCACTGAAATGGCAGAGAACGCACGAGGCATTCATTTAATTGAAATGCCATCGGTCGACCCCATGCTCGCGCCACTCGCTTACACCATTCCTCTGCAATTATTGGCCTATCATGTTGCTGTCATCAAAGGCACCGATGTCGATCAGCCGCGTAATTTAGCGAAGTCAGTGACGGTTGAGTAGTTCGTTCATTTCACTCAAAACAAATTGAGCAAATGGCTTGATATCTCCTTCAACGGAAGCTTTCTCTAACGCTTTGAAATACGTGGCTCTGTTTGATACTGAGATAATCGTCCAAGGAAATCCTCCTGAAGCAAACAAACTATTCATGATAAATCGACCCATTCGACCGTTGCCATCCATATACGGATGTATGAAAACAAAGATAAAATGTCCTAAAATCGCACGCACTGAAGCAACAGGCTCGTTCATCAAACATCCAAAATAAGCTTCCATTGCATCTAATAAAGCATATGGAGGGAGTGGTGTATGCTTGGAATTTCTTATATACACAGGGTGAGATCGATAACCTGCTAAATGTTGTGCTTCTAATATTCCCGCTTTAACTAAGGCAGAAAATAAAGCCGCATACCAATAGTGCAAATCTTCTTTGATCACTTTCCCTGAGTTTTCATTTTGAAAAATACGCTCAACACTTTGTTTTACTGCTTTGAATGCTTGTAGATATCCCTTGGCAGCCATCGCATTCAGTTGGTTTTTATCATCGGTCGATTTATCGGGATCCCATTTATTATCTGCTATCTGTTGAATAAGCTGCTCCGTGACTTCATAACCTTCAATGGATAATGAGTGATAAGCATCATGAACATAAATTTTTTCTAGCCTTGCAAAATAACTTTTTTTATTTTTAGAAATACCCTGGTCTTTTGGAAAAATGGATATCACAGCATGACGCATGTGTTGCCACATGATAGAGATTCTTGCTGCATAGGGTGACCGAATACGGGAATAATTGGTTAACATGGGTTCTTTTATGGTAAAAGGGTTAACAATTTCTAGTTGATACCCCGCGGCAATCAAACTCTCTCTTAATTGCTCTGCTTTTTGCTTTTCCCCTATAAAAAAATAAGCCCCGATAATTCGCCCTGCTGCCGCCATATTACTGCCGCTCAATAACTCTTGCGAAAGCGCCAGTTGATCCACTATTTTTAACGCAACCTCTGCGTCATTCGGATTTTTTTGAAAAAATTGCGCTGAAATTCGATGCAAAGCCATAGGCAATGACATAACATGAATTCCGTTGATCATTTCAGTCGATTTAGGAAATGCTTTTGTTTCCTGATAAGTCATGAGTGAGGTATCAAAAGGTAACTTTACAACAGAACTACCCCCCTTCTTAACCATAACAAGTAATTGTTTGGGGATAGTCGTAGAACCCAAATGAACCGCCAAGGAATCGTTTGCAGATAAACAATAATTTTCACCAAATCGATAGCTGAGATAAATTCCAATAAAGCTCCAAAAAGAGCTATACCAGCTTGTGCTTTCCCCTTCCCTATCGATCGGTTTTTTTAGGAGATACCATCCTCGGAGAATAGGAGTCAGCCAACCATTGGCCACAAGACGTGTAAGATGTAACCTCGAGATATCCTTAGCACGAAGAACTCCCTTAACTGCCTTATTTTTCGCAATTTTCAATGAGTTAGCTAACAATTTGTGATAAGAAGTCGCCATCGTTGCACCGTGAAATACTCTGTTTTAATGATAACATAATACTATGTTTTAATGCTAATGGTTTACTATAGTTTAGTGCTCATGTTTTACTATAGTTTAATGCTCATGGTTTACTATGTTTTAGTGCTGATTTAATATGTCAAAGAGCAATTGCGGGCCCCGATAAACCAATCCCGTATAAAGTTGTAGCAAACAAGCACCCGCTGCTATTTTATCTAAGCCATCTTGCACATCAACAATACCACCCGATGCAATAATGGGAATTTTGTCTTGCAATAATGCATACAACTCTCGAATGACTGTCGTTGAGCGAGCGCTTAATGGTTTCCCACTGAGTCCGCCTTCTTTTTCTGCGTAACGCGAGTCGTGAACCTCATTGCGAGAAATAGTCGTATTGGTTGCAATCACGCCATCCACTTTTTGCGCTAAAAAAATATCAGCCATGGTTTTTAATTCTTCCGAGGTTAAATCCGGGGAAATTTTAACAACCAAAGGAACATATTTTTGTAATGCACTCTGCTCCTCTTTCATGGTTTGGAGCAAAGAAAATAATAAGTCCCCTTGCTGCAGTGTGCGCAAGTTTTTTGTGTTGGGAGATGAAATATTCATCGTGATATAACTGGCAAACGGCGCTAACGCTCGAAAAGCATATAAATAATCCTGACTGGCTGACTCTATCGGCGTATCTTGATTTTTACCAATATTAATTCCGAGAACACCCCGGTAACGCATTTTTTTGAGTCGATTAACCAGATAATCAACCCCTTTGTTATTAAAACCCAACCGATTGATCAAGGCCCGACTCTCCGGAAGACGAAAGATTCGCGGGGGAGGATTGCCCGCTTGAGGGCGAGGAGTAATCGTTCCGATTTCTAAAAAACCCAATCCGAGCGCGCCGAGCGCATCGATTGCGTCACCATTTTTATCAAAGCCAGCGGCTAAACCGATGGGATTGGGAAAGGAAATGCCCATAATCGTTTTGGGAGTTGAAGAAACTTGAGGGGCCATCCGTTGACAAAGGCCGAAGAAATGCGCCGCACGTAATCCCGCTAACGTGACCCGATGTGCCGTTTCGGGATTCAGTAGAAATAATAATTTTCGAATAAAAGAATAATTCATCACACTGCTGTCACAAAACTAGCAATCAACCATTTGGTTCCGCTGGTCTCGAAACGAACTTGAATACGCGCATGCTCATTATGACCCTCGTGTTGCAAAACAATTCCTTTTCCAAACACATGATGACTAACGTGCTGCCCAATCTGAATGCCCTTGATGTCTTCAGGCATTTTGTTTATTGGCCTGTTCATCACTCCCAAAGAAACCGTCGTTTTCATTCGGGCCTCTTTGCAAAACTCCGGCGAAATTTCTCGTAAAAAACGTGAGGGACGATGGTGGGTTTCTTTGCCGTGCAATCGGCGTGATTCTGCATAGGTGATGTAAAGTTTTTTCATTGCGCGAGTCATGCCCACATAGCATAAACGTCGCTCTTCTTCTAATTGATTCGGATTATCTTGTGATCGATAGTGTGGGAAAATGCCTTCTTCACAGCCACACAAAAAAACCACGGGGAATTCTAATCCTTTCGCGGCATGCATTGTCATTAATTGCACGCTATTTGCCGAATCCGCGGTTTGCCTGTCTCCCGCTTCCAGAGCAGAACTCGCGAGAAAAGCGTTCAGCGGTGAAAGACCCTCTATGGCCTCGCTCAGATCAAATTGTCGCGCTGCATTGACTAATTCTTCCAAGTTTTCAATGCGGGCCAATCCTTTTTCCCCTTTTTCTTTGCGATAATGCTCGACGAGACCGCTATTTTGGATCACATATTCGGTTTGTTCATATAAGGGAAGCGGTTCACTGTCACGCGCGATCGTATCCATCCAGTTTATAAAGTGGGAGAGGGCGTGTGCGGCGCGTGCGGGGAAATGATTTTGCTCAAGCAACGCGATGGAAGCTCGCCACAGTGATACGGATTGGGCAACCGCATATTCGCGCAACGCCACCAAGGTGCGATCACCGATTCCACGTGTTGGTGTGTTCACCACACGTTCAAATGCGGCATCATCATCACGATTAGCGATTAAACGCAAATAGCCCAATGCATCTTTAATTTCCGCACGTTCAAAGAAACGCAACCCCCCGTACACATGATAGGGGATATTGAATTGCATGAGCACTTCTTCGATCACACGAGATTGCGCATTAGAACGATATAAAATACCCACTTCAGAAAAGGGAATTTGCAACTCTCGAATGCTGTTGACAACAAAGCGCGCCTCATCCCAGTCATTGAATCCAGCATAAATCGTCACCGGATCGCCTTGTGCGCCGCTAGTCCATAAATTTTTTCCTAAACGACCGGTGTTCTGTGAAATGAGTGAATTGGCCGCCGCCAGAATCATGCCTGTTGAGCGATAATTTTGTTCAAGACGAACGGTTTCTACCGCTGGAAAATCTTGGCAGAAACGGTGAATATTTTCAATTTTAGCGCCGCGCCAGCCATAAATCGATTGGTCATCATCCCCCACCACAGAGACAAAATTATGTTGTCCGGCCAATAATCGAACCCAAGCGTATTGGATGGTGTTGGTATCTTGAAATTCATCCACTAGAATGCAACGAAATTGCTGTTGATATATGGCGAGAATGTCGGGCTGTTTCAGCCAGAGTTGGTGCACTTTTAATAATAAATCTGCAAAATCGACCACGCCCGCGCGCGCGCAAGCCTCTTGATAGGCTTGATAAATGGTTATACGGACTTGATCTTCTTTTTTACCGTAAGCTGACAGATGTTGAGGTTCCAACCCTTCGTCTTTTTTGCCATTGATAAACCATTGCGATTGTTTTGCGGGCCAACGTTCTTCATCTAAATTTAAACTAACGTGCACCCGACGAATAAAACGTAATTGATCATCGGAATCTAAAATTTGAAATCCTTCAACCAACCCTGCCTCACGCCAATGCAAGCGCAACAAACGGTGTGCAATACCATGAAAAGTGCCTATCCACAGGGCGCGGGATGAAACATGCAAAAAATGCTCAATGCGAGAGCGCATCTCATTAGCCGCTTTATTGGTAAACGTAACGGCCAAAATGGATTGCAGCGGGATCGCCTCAACATCGACCAACCACGCAAACCGATGAACCAGTACCCGTGTTTTGCCGCTGCCTGCTCCCGCTAAAATCAGTTGATGTGACAAGGGGGCTGTCACAGCAGAGCACTGGGCGTCGTTCAAAGAATCGAGTATCATGTTCGTCATAGCGCGGTATTGTATAGGTTTTCCCATTATGAGCAACCTGGATTATAAAAAAGCAACGTTTCTTTTAAGCGTCGCCCAATTGACCCAATTACCACCCGACGAGGGCTTTGAAGTGGCTTTTATTGGCCGCTCAAACGCCGGCAAGTCCAGTGTATTAAATCGACTCACGCAAAATCTGAAATTGGCACGAGTCAGTAAAACACCCGGACGCACTCAGCATATCAATGTTTTCGTATTGGATGCTCAAAGGCGTTTAATGGACTTGCCGGGATATGGTTATGCAAAAGTCCCGCCCAAAGTCAAAGCCCACTGGCAAAAAACACTGGACACGTATTTGCAAGTGCGTGAATGTTTGCAAGGACTTGTTCTCGTCATGGACATCCGCCACCCTCTAAGCCCTCTTGACCAACATTTATTAACCTGGGCCACTGCTTGCAACCTCCGCGTTCATATTTTACTAAACAAAGCGGATAAACTGTCTTCCCTCGCCACGAAAAAAAGTTTTTCTGAGGTCAGTCAGTTTATTGAAAATATCTCTCATCTTGTCAGCTGTCAGACGTTTTCCGCATCAAAAAACACGGGACTAGTGGAATTAAAAAATCGGTTAGACATGTGGTTTATTGATTAAACCGCATTATCCTGGTATATCTAATTTCACCAGAGGAGCTGGAATTAATGAATAATAACAATGAAGTGAACAAATCACTGGATTCCCCTATGATTCCAGCGAGCAAATCATTGCCGGAAATCACTTTTCGTGCGCTGATTATTGGCATTTTTCTGACAATTATCCTCGCTGCAGCCAACGCTTATCTCGGCTTAAAAGTAGGGCAAACCATATCCGCATCCATCCCCGCCGCCATTATCTCTATGAGTATTTTACGCTTTTTTAAACACTCTAACGTATTGGAAAACACCATGGTACAAACCATGGCCTCTGTGGGCGAATCCCTGATTGCTGGCGTTGCTTATATTTTGCCTGCATTGATTATATTGCACGCTTGGAATGAATTTTACTATTGGCAGACCGTCATCATTGCATTATTGGGCGGAACATTGGGCGTATTATTTACTATTCCTTTACGCCGCGCTTTGTTAAACGATAAAACTCTGCGCTACCCCGAAGGCATCGCCATTAGCAATGTATTAAAAGCCAGTGCTAACAGCAAAAAATCAGACATGCGCGCGTTGATCGTAGGCGGCCTGGTGGGAGGAACAATTTCACTCTTTCAAACGGGTTTTCAAATTTTAACCGACGCATTCGATTTTTGGTTGAAAGCAAAATGGATGGGAACCATTTATGGTTTTAGTTTGGGACTTTCGCCCGCTTTAATTGCAGCAGGATATATTGTCGGTATTAACGTGGCCATTAGCTTTCTTGTCGGCATTGTTATCGGCTGGTTAATTGGCATTCCTATTTTAAGTATGACAACCACACTTCCCGCATTGAATGACGCACATGAGGCCGCCATGGCCATTTATCGCGATTATTTGCGTTATATTGGTGTGGGCACCATGCTAGTCGGCTCTATTTGGACACTCATCACTTTACTCAAACCCATTTTTCAAAGCGTTTCTGCTTCTGTTATCTCTTTGCGCGCCGCAAAACGTTCGGCAAAGATTCACCTGCGCACAGAACACGATATACCAATTAATTACGTTTTTTGGACTGGCATTGTTTTATTAATTCCTATTTTTATTTTTGTCGCACACTATATTATCCCTGCTCACGTTGTGATTTCTCCGCATTTTCGTTTACTGATCAGCGCATTTTGCGTCATTTATATTGTCGTTGGCGGATTCTTATTTTGTTCGATTTCAGCTTATTTTGCAGGATTAATCGGCTCGTCCAACACACCGGTATCGGGTTTAGTTGTTTGCGCTGTGCTAATTTTATGTTTAGCCACATTGGCCTTTTTTAGCTTGCAATCCGATGTTCCTGAGAAAGAATTATTGGGCGTTATTTTAAGTATCGGAAGTTGCGTGATCATCAGCGTGGGCATTGCTATTTCCAATGACACCATGCAAGACTTGAAAGTGGGACAGGTTCTCGGCGCCACCCCTTGGAAACAGCAAGTGATGTTAATCTTGGGTGTCACCGTTTCTGCATTTGTTGTCCCACCCATTTTAGATCTTTTGTACAACGCTTATGGAATAGGCGGCGTATTTCCTCATGCGAACATGAATAAAGCCCAAATGCTTTCCGCTCCACAAGCAGCGCTCATGGCCACGGTTGCTGAGGGCATTTATGTTCATCAACTGCCTTGGCTCATGATTGGGATAGGTGCTTCACTGGCAATAGTGTGCATCATCGTCGATGAGATCGCCAAACGTTATGGAACACGCTTGCCCGTGCTTGCAGTTGGCCTTGCCATTTATTTACCGATGAGCACAACCATCCCTGTTGTCATTGGCGGTGTTTTATCTTATATCATCCAAAAAAGCTTGCACCGACGTTATGATATAAAGCGAGCACAGAGCGAGATGAAAATCGCCTCGCATAAACATGTAGGCTTGTTACTGGCGTGTGGAATTGTCGCAGGCGCTTCTATTATGGGAGTCATTTTAGCCATCCCTTTTGCTATCCAACAAACCTCGGATGCGTTGAGAATAATGCCAGCTCAGTGGCTATATTTATCGGGAATTTTAAGTATTGTCGTGACGCTTATACTATGTGTTTGGATTTACCGGGTGGTGATGTCCCCGCGTGCTTTATAGGGCAATCGCACTAACTAAGTTAGCGGCATTGTAATAATAGGTCTTTCATAGGCGCTCTTATTTTGAATAAATTTCTATTTGATTATTTGCGTAAACAAGCCTATCAGAAAGAACTTGAGTGATAAATTTATTAAAAATAGACGCCAAAGGGGGATCATTTTTATACATTTTTAACATGTTTTCTATGGATACCATTTGCAAAGTGCAGCTTTCATGTGCAATGACACTGGCGGATCGGGGTTTTTGTAAATAAAAGCTAATTTCACCTACCGTGTTTCCAGGGCCTATGACTCTCAAACGTTTTTTCTCATGATTCTCTGTTTCTAGGGAAACACTTAAATAACCCGCCTCAATATAATGAAGGGGGCCGGCCGGATCATTTTGTCTGTAAAGATATTCACCTTTTTTAATGGTTATTTTTTCGAGATAATGTGATATATGGTCAACAATCGCACCTTCCTCATGGAATAATTCCTGCAGCCTACTTTCTAATGAAATACGCTGACTGACGAGTAATTGAGAGTCTGTAATCATTTTTTCTTCGTACCATTCCAGGGCCTCGTCATAAGTGGTAAAGATTTTTATTCCCGTATTCCCATCCTCAATAATATTTCCTTTCGTTAACATGCCACGCATGCTATCTTCTATTTCTGTGAAAATTAAGATGATGTTTTCTTTTGCTGCTAATTGCTTCATTTTTGTAAAATTTAAAAGAGCGGAAGAATCTATGCCGGTTATAGATTTAAAATTATAAATAACATAATGCACAGAATTTTTTGATTGGGATATGTGCGACTTTAATTCTTGCAAGAGATGACTGGCATTGCCAAAAAAAAGATAATTTTGCAATTTAATGTAGAGCAGATAAGATCCATTTTCGGACAGCCATTCTTGAATTTTGGGTTCACGTTGTTTTGTGCTAAATATCTGTTTCCCTGTCAAAATATATTTGATTATGCTGAGTTTGCTATAATTTACTATGAAAAGTGCAACAGAAAAAACGATTCCAACTAAAATACCTGAAAATACACCATATGAAACGACCACAAATAAAATGGTCAGAATGATTAAAAAATCATGGGTCGGCATCGTTCGACGATTATCAATCAACCATTGTTTTAAGTAGGACAAGCCAAAAAACATCAGCATACCACCCGGAATGAATCGGGGAAGGTACGAAATAGCATTAAGCCCCTGCACAAGGGTAGTAAGACAAAATAACGCACTCAACAGCCCGATTGTTCTACTTGCGGTGCGTAAATTTTCTTGAAATCGGGTATTTAATATAGTGTCATTTACTGCGAGATAGCCGACTAAACCACCAAAAAATCCTGTTAGGATATTTGCCGCACCTGCGACTTGTAACTCACGATTAAAGTTGATTTCTTTTTTAAGAGTGACCTCTATTCCCGTAGCCTTAACGAGAATAGCAATCACACTATACAGAACAATAATAGGAATATATCCCGCTTGTGACAAAATAACTTCCCAATGAACGGATTGGAGTGAAATCTTTTTTAAAGATAAAATAATATCCTTCTCTAAAGAGATATTTAATAAATATCCCTGACTTTTTAAGGTAGCAAAGGGGATATGTAAGAAGTAAGTCATCGCGTAAAAAGCTAAAAAAGCCGTTATGACAAGAGTGATCATCCGGATAATATTATAAGTTTTACGAGTGAAGAGAAGCAGCAAGGCAGCATAAACGAGCGCAGGAATCCATTTCAGTAGTATAGGTTCTTTAAATAAGCTTGAAATATCTTTGTAGGTTATGGGTATATCCGTAAGCATATTCAATGAACCGGTCAGTAAAAGCCAACCAACGCCCGTCAGAAAGCCGCCAATAACAGGATACGGCATAAATGAAACTAAGCTACCCAGTTTAAATTTTCCTAATAGAAAAAAAGTGATCCCTGTCGCTATCGCTGAAAGACCGACTCCAACAAGAACCGTTGAAAACAAGGATCCTGTTAATCCTTTTGCAACAAGCATGGCTGCGATAGAAGCACTCATGAGCACGATGATGGGGAAAGGCTCGGATTGAGGTTCTGCAATGATTGTGGGCAAGGAACTAAAGAGAGAGGTGACTACCAGTGTAATAATAGCACCCATCAGGATGAGAGAAAAACCGGTGGTGTAATATTCCCCTAAGCTTCCCGTATAGATTAAGGCAGAAAAAGTGAGCGCAGTGAGAACCGCGTTGAATCCAAAGATGATACTTCCAAAAAAATAAGAGATGAGCCTTCTGAGCATAATACCGCCAAAAACTCGTATTTTTCTTACTAATCCGAATCGATGTTACCAAATAGTAACACTTTTTCGAATTAATCTGCAATGACACTCCACTTGCACTTGGCACTCCAGCGGGACGACAGGCAGGGCAATCGGGCTCAAATTTGAACAATGCTAAGCTTTTGTAGCACGGACTAAGACCCCCACGCTTTTTGTGGGGGTCGTGTCCGCGAAACCCTGTTCATTTGCTCTCTTTGTTTGAATGTTCATTGTTTGTTGAGCACCTTCAAGGATTTTAGTGTGATTTTCTTTTCTGGGATCTTTTAGTGTAGAAAAATGGCTTGAGAAATTCTCGGAAATTGGCATGATATTGGCTCCTTCCAAAAACTGTCAATTCTATCGCATTCTTGCAATACAAAAACATCCTCTTTTCACGCAATACAATATTTTTGAGGGAACAATTTATGAAATATGTTCGTCGTATTTATATAGCGGGTGCCTGCTATTTTTTTACTGTAGTAACCTATCAACGGAAGCCATTACTATGCACTGAATACGCTGTAGCACGCTTGCGCAGTGCATTTCAATTGACCATGAAAAAACGTCCTTTTAGCATGCCGGCTATTGTTATATTGCCTGATCATTTGCATTGCATCTGGCATCTCCCAGATAATGATGACGATTTTTCAAAACGATGGGCTGCCATTAAACACTATTTTTCTATTGGGATGTCTTCTGAAATTAATCATCGGCGAGAGAAAAAAATATGGCAAGCGCGTTTCTGGGATCACATCATTCGCAATGAGAAAGACTGGCAGCGTCATCTTGACTATATCCATTACAATCCTGTTAAACATGGCCATGTAAAAAAACCTTTTGATTGGCCTCACAGTTCTTTTAAACGTTATGTGAAAGAGGGGTGGTATGATCCTGACTGGGGGGATCATCTGCTGCGTGATATTAAAAATATGGAGCACGAATGAACAGGGTTTCGCGGACACGACCCCCACAAAAAGCGTGGGGGTCTTAGTCCGTGCTACAAAAGCTTAGCATTGTTCAAATTTGAGCCCGATTGCCCTGGGACGACAGGGCCTTAAGCCCGCTCAAAATCAAAACTGATCACATCAGAAACAAATGGATGGCCTAAGCGTAACATCACCAAACGATCCACCCCCAACGCCACTCCGGCACAGTCAGGTAATCCATGCTCTAATGCGGCGAGGAATCGATGATCCAGAGGTCGATCGGGCAGACCATGCTGTTTGCGAAAAGCCAAATCAGCGGCAAAACGCTTACCTTGTTCTACGGCATCTTGTAGCTCATGGAATCCATTCGCCAACTCAATCCCTTTAAAATACACTTCGAAACGCGATGCAACCGGTTGATCTTCCTGTCTGATTTTCGCCAATAAGGCTTGGCTTGCGGGGAAGTCGTATAAAAAAATCGGGCGATCTTGGCCAACCACCGGCTCAATGCAATGAGTCCATAACAAATCAAGCCAGGTATCGCGATGCGTTATGTTTCCATCTACGACTATTCTTTTACTGTGCGCACAAACCATGAGGGTTTCGATAGAAACAGAATGCGGATTCAATCCGAGATGCCGCATGAAAAGATCCGCATAACTCACGCGTTCCGCTTTATCAACTTCTAGCACTGTTTGCAGCAGTAAATCCATCTCATCCATCAAATCATGATGATCAAATCCAGGACGATACCATTCTAAAATAGTGAACTCTGGGTTATGCAACCGACCCACTTCTCCTTGACGAAAGGCTTTATTCATTTGATAAATAGGGCCGGAACCGGCTGCGAGTAACCGTTTCATGGCATATTCGGGCGATGTTTGTAGATAGAGCGTTTTTTCTTCGTGCCGCCCCATGGAGGTAAAAAAAGCAGGAATACCGACAACGTAAGGATCGGTAATAGTGCCATGCGACAACACCGGCGTATCCACTTCCAGCACACCCCGTTCTGCAAAAAACTGGCGAATGCGTGCAATGACCTCAGCACGTTTGTGCAAAGCAGCAATCGTTGCGCTAGGTTGCCACGACATCATGATGATTCTTTAGCCCGTGAAACATAGGTGCTGTTACGCGTGTCCACTCGAATCAGTTCCCCTTCTTGGATGAAGAGAGGAATACGAACAATCGCTCCGGTTTCCAACTTGGCGGGTTTTCCGCCTCCACCGGAGGTATCACCACGCACACCCGGATCTGTTTCAACGATTTTTAAAATCACGAAGTTAGGGGCAGCAACGGCTAATGGCAATCCATTCCACAGAGTCAACATACAATCGGATTGTTCTTTAAGCCATTGTTTCGCCTCGCCGACAACAATATCATCCACGACGAATTGTTCGTAATTATCTTGCTGCATGAAGTGCCAATGACTTCCATCGTTATAGAGATATTGTGCTTCAACATCAACAACATCGGCTGCAGCGATGGACTCTCCCGACTTGTAAGTGCGCTCTACCACTCGGCCGGTCTTTAAGTTGCGATATTTGATCCGATTAAACGCTTGTCCCTTCCCTGGTTTCACAAATTCATTATCAATAACGGTGCAAGGATCGCCATCAACAATAATTTTTGCTCCACCTCGGATTTCATTTGTGCTATAAACTGCCATCTCTGACTCCTATATTAAGAATATGCATATAATATGACAATGACTTATGCCTGGCAAACCGCTTTAGTGGATGTGGTGACTGATCCAGAAGAATTATTGAAAATACTCGGTTTAGATTTGAAACTATTGCCCGCGGCCCAAGCGGCCAGTGCGCTTTTTCCACTGAAGGTTCCGCGTGGTTTTATTAACCGCATCGAAAAAGGGAATCCTGATGATCCTTTATTGCGCCAAATATTACCGCTCCATGCAGAGTGTCTTACCGAGCCAGGTTATGATGTCGATCCATTAAATGAAAAGTCTGTGAATCCTATTCCTGGGCTATTGCACAAATATCATGGGCGAGTATTGCTCACGTTGGCAGGAACATGTGGAATTAATTGTCGTTTTTGTTTCCGTCGTCATTTTCCTTACACTGAAAATAATCCTGGAGTGGCGGGATGGGATAAGATCATGGCATACATTGAGAGGGACGCTAGCATTACTGAAATTATCCTTAGCGGTGGTGATCCACTTATCCTCAATGACCATAGTTTACAAGCCTTTACCGATTTATTAACCGATCTTCCGCAAATCAAACGATTGCGTATCCATAGCCGGATACCGATTGTCTTACCCGAAAGAATAACACCGACGTTTTTAGCCTGGTTGAATCAGCTTCACATAAAACCAATATTGGTCACGCATTGCAATCATCCGCGGGAAATTGACCCTACCGTCAAACAAGCCTTTGTTGCTTTGCAAAAATCCTCTGCTGTTTTATTGAACCAAGCCGTCTTACTCAAGGGAATTAATGATAATGTAGAAACATTAATTGCCTTGAGCGAAGCATTATTTGACATCGGCATTCAACCCTATTACTTGCATCTGCTCGATAAAACAGCAGGAACAGCGCACTTTGACTGTGACCAACAAACAGCGTTTCAACTCCACCAGGAGTTAAGTGCTCGTCTTTCCGGGTATTTAGTTCCTAAACTGGTCTATGAGAAGCCAGGAGCAGAGGGGAAAATCCTTTTAGGAAGCGGATCTTTTTGCACAGACTAATTTTTCTGTACACTTTTACGGGAATAAAAAGAGGAAAAGGGGCAGAGAAGGTTTTAAACAATGCAACCTATTGATTTTAATTGGATTAAGCAAGCATTTTATTATCGTACATGACTTATTCAAATTCGAATTTAAGCACTGCCCTCAGGTTTTAGGCGGGTTAACCACACACTTATCCACAGAAATTGTGGATAAGTGGGGTTGTGCGACAATTGGCATAAAGAATGGCATAATACTCTTGTGTCGTGACTCAAAAAGGATAGTGATCATGGATCGTGCGTGGATAGATGCGCTGCAAAAGGAGTTAATGCAACAGGGGGGCGACAAAAAAGGATTGGCTGTATTTCATCGTTATGCAAATGCCTTCCCTACCAGTTACACGGAAGATTGTCCTGCCGAAAATGCCCTGCAAGACATTCTACGAATGGAAAAACTGACCCCCGAACATCCGATTGATCTTCATTTGTATCACACGCAACAAAACGATACGGTCACATTACATCTCAAACTATTCCAATTCGAAAAACCGATTCCTCTTTCCGATATATTACCCATGTTAGAGAACATGGACTTACGCGTTTATAACGAACGTCCTTACACCATTGCTTTAAAGGATATCCCCATCTGGATCAGCGATTTTATTGTCACCTACGTAGGATCTCGTGATCAAACCGAAGGGGTATCGTTTTCTGCATTAGACATAGAAAAAATAAAAGATAATTTCCAAGAAGCCTTTATTAAAATTCGTTTTGGTTTGGCGGAAAATGATGGTTTCAATAAATTAGTCCTCGGGGCAGAATTAACTTGGCGTGAGATTATTATTTTACGCGCATACGCTAAATATCTGCGTCAAATCGGATTCCGTTTCAGTCAAGACTATATCCAGCAAGCACTCATTCATCAGACAGACATCACAACAAAACTGATTCAGCTTTTTAAGACCCGACATGACCCTAATCAAAAAGTATCCGCGAAAAAAGCGGCCGAACAAATTGAAACGGATATTCTGCAGGCATTAGAAAACGTTTCTAGCTTAGACGAAGATCGCATCATCCGTACCCTGTTACAATTAATGAAGGCAACACTTCGAACGAATTATTTTCAAAATAAAGAGTATTTATCCTGCAAGCTCAGCTCAAAAGAGATACCCGACTTGCCTCTCCCTTTGCCTTTATATGAAATTTTTGTTTATTCTCCTCGCTTCGAAGCGATTCATTTGCGCAATGCGAAAGTCGCGCGCGGCGGCATACGATGGTCAGATAGGCGCGAGGATTTTCGCACTGAAGTTCTAGGCTTGATGAAAGCGCAAAAAGTGAAAAACGCGGTCATCGTTCCCTCCGGTGCAAAAGGAGGATTTGTTTTAAAATGTGTCCCACCCAATGCAAGCCGAGACGTCGTACAACAAGAAGTGGTTTTTTGTTACAAATCATTTATTCGCGGCCTGCTGGACTTAACCGATAACCTGAAAGATGAAAAAGTTGTGCATCCCCCTCACGTGGTTTGTTTCGACGATGCGGATCCTTATTTAGTCGTGGCCGCAGACAAGGGAACAGCAACTTTTTCTGATACCGCTAATAGCATTTCAAACGAATATCAATTTTGGTTGGGCGATGGATTTGCCTCGGGTGGCTCTGCTGGGTATGACCATAAAAAAATGGGCATTACAGCACGTGGCGCATGGGAGTCCATCAAAAGACATTTTCATGAATTAAACATCCATGTTGCCGAAACCGATTTTACAGTGGCGGGGATTGGCGACATGAGTGGCGATGTCTTTGGAAACGGTATGTTATATTCCCCTCATATTAAATTAGTGGCCGCTTTTGATCATCGACATATCTTCCTTGATCCGGATCCCGATCCTAAAATAGCGTATCAAGAACGCCAGCGTCTGTTTAACTTACCCTCTTCCTCTTGGGAAGATTACAATACGAAGTTGATTTCACCGGGCGGGGGCGTTTATAAACGTTCAAGCAAATTGATCACCCTCTCTCCTGCAATGAAAAAAGTATTGGACATTCAAGAGGACTCTTTCGTTCCACAAGAATTAGTCCGTGCCATTCTCAAAGCCCCTGTCGATTTACTATTTAATGGTGGCATTGGGACTTATGTCAAAGCAAGCACGGAAAGTCATGCGGAAGTGGGCGACAAAACCAATGAGTTTTGTCGCATCAATGGCAATGAATTGCGCTGCCGCGTAGTCGGGGAGGGAGGAAATTTGGGTTTTACGCAATTAGGTCGCGTGGAATACTCTTTAAACGGAGGATTAATTAATACCGACTTTATCGATAATTCAGCGGGCGTGGACTGTTCTGATCACGAAGTCAATCTTAAAATCTTGCTCAATAACGAAATTGCCAAGGGTCGATTAAACGCGGAAAGGCGAAACACCTTGCTTGCAAAAATGACGCAGGAGGTCGCGGACTTGGTCTTGCAAGATAATTATCATCAGGCTTTGGTCATGAGCATCGCCCAATTTTTTGCTAAACAAAACATTGGCATTCACCAAAACTATATTAAAGACTTAGAATCCTCCGGCGTGATCAAGCGCACTGTTGAGTTTTTACCTGACGACAAAAAACTATTGGAAAGAAAAGCCGCCGGACTCGGATTAACACGGCCAGAGCTTGCCGTGCTTTTAGCGTACACAAAAATTCATATAAAAAATGCCATTCTTGCCTCTGACATTCCAGAAGATAAATATTTTAGCAAGATGCTTGATACCGCTTTTCCAGCCACACTGCACAAATCCTATCGCGAGGCCATGTCCAATCATCGCTTGCACCGCGAGATTATTGCAACGCAGTTGAGCAATCATATTGTGAATGAAACAGGGACTACGTTTGTCTATAACTTACAGACAGAAACAGGAGCAACGGTTGCGGAAATTATACGCGCGTACACCGTGTCATCAGAAATATTCGGGGCGTATGATTTACAAGAATTAATTATTCATTCTCTCGACTATAAAATTCCCATGGCCTTGCAATATGAATTATTAAACCATATTCGTCATTTAATGATATTATCAACGCGTTGGTTTATTCGACACAAACCCATTACTCCTGACAATATCGCAACGATTATTACGCATTTTTCCAAACACACTAGAATATTAGAAGAAATGATTCCTCATCTCATGGCGGGATTCACCAAGGATTACTTAGAATCGTTATGCCAACAATTTATTAAAGCCGGCATTTCAAAGGACATCGCCCGCCGCATTGCGGTATCGCGCGCCATGTATACTTCGCTGAATATTACAGAAGTCGCCACACAACATCATCTTGACTTGACGAAAGTCGCGCAATTTTATTTTGCGGTGGGCGAACAATTTCATTTGCTCTGGTTTCGTGACCGTATTGCCCATGATACGCGAGAGGGATATTGGGACACCTTGGCGCGCTTTACCTTGCGGGATGAATTAGACACTTTACAAACCCAACTCACTGTTGTGATCATGAAATTTGATAAAAAACGATTGGAAGTTTTAAAGGCCATTGACCAATGGAAAAAAAATCATCTGCGCGCCATGGAGCGGTGGGATAAAATTCTGCATTTATTGCACGGCAGCACCACGATTGATTACGCCATGTTTTTTGTTGCATTGAGCGAACTGTCGGACTTGATTCAGCATTAACTTTTAAAAGATTTGGTCGGCTGCTGAGAAATCTCTTTTTTTGCCTGGTCAAATAAAACCTTGTAAGTGTCTGTTCCCACCCAACTTTGAAATTGAGCACAAGCGACTTTCCAGTTATCAAATTTAATCGTTCCCTCTTTAAAAACAGACACAATCCCCTGTTTGTGCGTCAATACGTCGATCAAATGATTCGAATAAGCATCGTCTTCCAAAAGTGATCCGCATATATAATTTTTAATTGCCTGCTCATAAAAAGTTTTTCCTCGATTTTTGTCGTTTTTGTGTATTTTTCTTTCTAAAAAATAATCTGCCAGTTTAAATAATGCGTTACCTGCACGCACATAACCAATGCTTCCATAAAAATTCGCCAAACGATCAGCGTCACCCATTATTTCTGAAATTCGATTTTCTTTTTCTTCGTCCTTTAATTTTAATGAGGCACTAACCAACTCTTCATAATTGACTTTAGTTCGAATTACCATCGCATGATAAGAACCCAGGTTGGATGATCTATCGAGATATTCGCTTTTTTTATTTGCATTAGCATCTGCTCGTTTTATTTGCAAATAGAGACAAAAATAATAATCACTGAGATATTGTTGGGAAATAGAAATAACATCCTCTTTTTCTTTTCCCTTCACGGGGATGTCAGGGCAATTTCTTACAAGAAGTGAAGCAGACCAAGCTTTTTGAATGTCTGGATTTGATTCTGCAAATTTTCTTAGGATGTCGCTTTGCGAAACACCCTCAATGATTCTGGCGGGAATACATTCTTTCAAATCGTCTACCGCTTTTTTTCTTTTATTTTCGTCATCCGATTTAGCATTGGCTTCCATTTCATGTAGTTTCTTGACGACATCGCCTGCGGTCATTTCTGTTTCTTCTCGAGGGATATAATGTAACATTGCTTTTCTCCAATTTATGGGTTCAACTTGATTGCAGAAGTATCATCAGCTTCATTCTCAGGTACATTATCAGGTAATGGAGCAAGCCCAGCTGCTTTCCTATATTTATCTGTTGTTCCTTTAGAGTCAATCTCATCCTCAGTTAATGTTTCAACATCCTCACGTCGTTTAGGCAGAGTCAATGTAAAAGGCACCCCCTCTCCAGGACTATTATCATGGAACACTGCTGCCTCTTCAGGATTATTATCTTTTTTGACTTCCGCTACATATTTGCAATATCTTTTCATAGCGTCTTTCTCTTTAGCGGCATCCACCATTTTCTCTGAATAGGGCTCCGAATAAAAAAGCAAAACAGCACCCGATTGGCGATTTAACTTGGATAATTGCATATTAGGATCCAGATCAGCGACATTCCCCACTAAAAGCTGACCTTTTGTTCTATGCATAAGTGTAGCAACAGTTGCCACCCCTTTTCCACCACCGCCCGTCATCGAGGATTGATGGGCGTGACCTGTAATGGATTCGACTTCTTTTAATTGCGCGGCATTTAACGTTATGACTTCATTTGTTGGTTGCATTCTATCTTTAAACAAGTTTAGCTTTTCCACGCTAAGTTCTATTTCATTGCATTCTTTTTTGTTTTTATTTACATAAAAGAGCTTATTATCACAGAGTATATATGCCGCATTTGATTTAATTTGTAATTCATCAAGCGACTGCTGGGTGGGTGGTGATGACATTAATACGAGGTCACACCCGAATTGATTTTGATTGACTGTAGAAGATTCACTCACTTCGCCTACATTGAATACTTTGGGTGAAGCAATGCCCATGTTAAGAAGCTCTGACGGCAAAAAATCCCCCAGCGCTTCTTTTTGCTCCGGAGTGGCTGGAGCTGATGCTGTCTCGCGATATTTTTCTATGTTTAATGTTTTCCAAAGCGCTTCGATAGCCGCTTTCTCTTCATCTTCATTATCGGCAAGTGTCATTTTTCGGCAAATAGAATCAACCGCATCGCTAACAAAAAATAAACCGTCTGGGCTTAATATGAACGTAGGCTTGTTGGGTTGGGTATCGGCTGAAAATCTTCTACCCTGAGATGGGGTAGAAGTTGACATGAAATCGAAATTCACAGCAAGCTTTTTATCATAATAATTTACCATTTTTTCACCGACATTTCTTTTTAAAAACCCTCCGGGGAATCCCGGCCCATCATCAACTACAGCAGAAATGCTACTTCCATCTGGATTTACTTTGGCATATATCTCAATTCGAGACCCCCCAGCATCGTAAATATTTTTAATCCATTCTGCCAATGCAAAACCACTATTAATAGCGTAAAAACCGGGTGATTTTAAAATGTTTTCGACAACCTCTTTATCACCGTTATTTATCTCAAGTAACTTATCGCGGATCTCTTCTTGTATTTCGATTGCCATGATGTCCAACTCAAAACCCGTTGGCTTTTTTTTGAAAAAAATCGGCTTGGATACGAACTGAGTTAACTCTATCGTAGGCAACGAAGATAGCGGCTTTGGAGAGACGGGAGGAGAAGAGAGTGAACGTGATTTTGGACGCACCAATGGTGGTGGTGCACTCTGCGGCCTACTGGGAAGCATCGTACGCAGATGAATCTCTGAGTGAGATCTAGGGTGAGGAGATTGAACAGATGTAAACTTCCCAATCAGATCATCAACAGTAGAAGAAACTCTATTGTATAAGTCTTTCCCTGACCCAACAAACTGATGCGCTTCTTGTCCTTTTGTTAAATAGTCATCATACATTTTTTTGTTTTTATCTAAAAATTCGAAAACCTTTCTGGCAACCCTTGTCTCTTCTGCACGATCATAAATATTTTGCTCCGGTTTAGAGGGACGGCGTGAAAAGACAGCATCAGCATGATTTAATTCTTCCATTGTGCATGGAAATTGGCAGCCTAAAAATTCATAAAGATTACGAATCATGACATCCTCCACGTGCAACATAGTGATCTACCCTTAAGTATAGATGATAAAAGTGAAATGGGTAGGATGACGGGCTACATTTGTCAAAATGGAATGAGAAAATTTAACTGCTTGATTTTTAACATATTTTAGTCTTTTCTTGGCCTGGCATACCTTTCCCCAGCAAAAAGCAATTTATTGGCTATACTTAAAATAACAGAGGATAGGAGGAATTCTTCATGAGCCAAGCGCGTGTCAATAAATTATACCGGCTGGGAATCACTAATCTTTCTTCAGCGGCTGATAAAGATCCTGAGGCAGAGCAGAGGAGTCCTAGAGCGGACGCGGAATTATTTGATCGGAGATTCATTGCCCCCAGGCTTGCTATACGCGATGAAATGGGTCAGAGAACGAATAACAATATAGCTAGTTTTGTTAAATTACTCACTAGCGAAGGAAAAAATGGATTTAGGGAATTTTTTAAAAAAGCGGATGAAGTTTACCATCGTCAAATAGAAGCCGCCAAAGCTAACAACCCTAATAAAGAGGATAATTTTCGCCGTTTTTATCATGGAACAGGGCATGCCGTGGACATGGGAAATGATTCCGCTTTTGTCGCATTGCGAAATTCAACTGACGCCAAGCAAAAAGCCATTTTGGATGAGTTATTTAGCGATGCTGAGAAATCAGGAGAAGACGGATACATGCAACTCCGGCACAAATTACTAGAATTAGCTTTTGATCGAACAGTTTCGGAAG
>Ga0207096_1032_pt1 | contig 25660 bp, 18 predicted proteins | sample Alteio_BWMinHeat_86_FD_153547 | JGI IMG/M metagenome (GOLD analysis project Ga0207096, IMG submission 153547) | Enriched cells from forest soil in Barre Woods Harvard Forest LTER site, Petersham, Massachusetts, United States -... | ecosystem: Environmental > Terrestrial > Soil > Temperate forest >...
AGCGCGAGTGGGGATTGAGGAAGCCGCCTTGCCCGAGTTTATTAGGCCATCTCTTTATTTCGAACCTGACACCTTCACGTAATCCACGTCGAGCGATTGCGGCAGGAGGGTAGTGCTGTCGGGCTGGCCATCCCAGTGGGCGCTCAGCGGCAATTGAAGGATAATCACCATCGGTTTCTTCGGAATCTGCTCGCGGACGGTGAAGTAGGGAACGCCGTCGAGTGACCAGGTGATGTGGTCTTCCTGCCAGTCGATAGCGTAAACGTGAAAATCCGATGCCAGGTCGCGTGGCAGCGAAATCAGATTGTCGATTCTGGTTACATCCGGGCGGTGAAAGCGAGGGCTGTCCGGCGTCGGCTGTACGAAAAGCCAGGATGCATATTGCCGCGGCTCCACGCCGTTCACCCAGGGATGCATGGTGCTCTGAATCATATTGGGGTGGCTGCCATACCCTTCGAGAACATCGATTTCTCCGTTGAGCGGCAAAACCGGCGGCGTGCGCAGCCAGAGCGCGGGCCAGAGTCCGCGGCCACGAGGAAGCTTTGCCTTGAACTCAAAGTGTCCGTAGAGAAAGGTCTGCTTTGACTGGACGCGCCCCGAGATATATTGCAGGGGCAACTGCATCCTGGGGTCGACCGTGACCTGCCTGCTGGCGGTGATGTGCAGCATGCCTCCAGAAAGCGAAACCGCGTCGGGCGTGTAGTACTGCAATTCTCCGTTAGGGGTATTTGCATTGTTGCCGGCGCGCTTTTCGATCAACCACTTTGAGGTGTCGAGCGCGGTGCCGTCAAAATCTTCTGAGAAGGCCAGACGCTGCTGTGCGAGTGCGTTCATGCACAAGACGTTTAGGATGATCAACAGGAGAATGGTCAGGGTCGATTTCTTGAATTGCATCATGGTACGTATGCCTGAGTACTGAAGGGGGATCCTACATCATGAACCCACGGATTGTGCTCTAGTTGTGGTTGCCGACGAGTTTTTTCGGAGGACAGGTTTATCCGAACGGATGCAGTTCTGCTGCACTTTGCTCTTTCCAAGAGTGTCGTGGCCATGGCGGGTGGCCCGCGCCAAACTTTTTTCTTACGACGCGGCCGTCTGCCCACGTTGTGACAGCTACAACTACGCATATATACTGGCGACTTATGAAGCAAACCATGCTGCTTCTCGCAGCCTTACTTGCGGCTTCCCTTCCAGCATTGGCGGACGACAAGCAGCAGGAGGGCGAGGCGCTGCTGGTCCGCGCCAGACAGCTTCTGGAAATGCGCGCGCCTGGCAATCCCGCTTTTCGTCTCGCGGCCCAGTTCCGGCTTGCAGATTCTTCAGTGGGGTCGGTGCAGGGGACTTATCAGGAAGTATGGGTCTCTCCCCAGCAATGGCGCCGGGAAATCAACGCAGGCAGCTATCATCAGATCGAGATTGGCGCGGACAACATGAGATGGGCCATGCACCCGCTCAGCGGAGAATCTGCTCGCTTTAATGAAGTGCGGCCGATACTGGCTCTGGCGGCAGTTGACCCGAAGCGACCGAAGATTAGAAAAATTTACGATGAAACCATTGCCGACGCCCGAGTCCGCTGCGTTGAAGTTAAGCTCGAAGACAATACAGATGCCATCTCTTGCCTGGATGCAGCTTCAGGGCTGCCGCTCTCCTATGAGTTTCGTACTCCGGGCAGAGTGCAGGCCATCTGGTATTCCGACTACGCCAGCTTTGGCGGCCATAGCTATCCGCGTAAAACCAGCGAGTTTCTGAATGGCAAACTCGATATGGAATTCACCATCACTGACCTAATCGCCGAACCGTCGCCCGATCCCTCCTTGTTTGCCCACACTGACGATTGGCAACCATTGCCCAGTTGCTCCACGAAGGTTGCTGCACCGCAAGCGGTATCATCACCAGATACAAAGTATGAACCAAAAGGAAAGAGTATCTCTGTAATACTTTGGGTAATTATTGAAACCGATGGAACGGTGCGTGATCCCAAAGTGGCCCGAACTTCGGGAGATAGCAAATTTGACGCAGCCGCTATGGATGCAGTGCGTCAATGGCACTTCAAGCCAGCCAAGTGTAATGGTCAGCCCATCCCTGTGCCTATCAACATCGCCTTCGGCTCTTCCGGCTTCTAGCCGGGCCCACTCACTAGGTAGCGCGTGGCTTGGGGAGTAGACACGCGGGAAAATGCGGTAACGGCCGGCGAAAATACGACTCGTAGCGCGCGGCGAACTCCTGCGGACGCCCGTCGCGGATGGTCGCCGTGAGCGCCGGGATAGCGCCCACAGCGAAATACATCTCGAGCTCGCGATCGTCCTTGGTACGCACCTTGCCGCGTTCTTCGCAGACGAAGAAATCTTTGATGCGGGTGTAAGTAACGGGCGAGACATTGATGCGATTGGGGGCGCCACTGGACTCCATGCGCGAGGCAAGATTCACCGAATCCCCCCAGATATCAAAGGCAAACTTGGTCACGCCAACCACCCCGCTCACCACCGGCCCAGTGTGCACGCCGATGCGGAGCGGCCAGCTCATCGACCCGTATTGGCTGCGCTCCACCGCTTCCAGCATCTGGAATGCAGCCAGCATGGCGTCGATGGCATGGGATGAGCGGCGCTCGGGCAGGCCGGCTACGCACATGTAGCTATCGCCGATGGTTTTCAGCTTTTCCAATCCGTATTGCCGCGTGATCTCGTCGAAGGCGCAGAAATGGTGGTGCAGTGCTCCCACCAGCTCGCCGGCGGAGATGGTCTCGCAGGAACGGGTGAAGCCCTTGAAGTCGGTGAAAACAATGGTGACGTCCTCGTGATACTGCGGATCAACTGCGCCCTTCTCCTTCAGCTCAGCGGCGACTTCGGCCGGCAGAATATTCAGCAGCAACGATTCGGTGCGCTGCTGCTGCTTTTCGATCTCGCTCTTTTGCTCCAGAATCAACTGCTGGGCGAGGGAGAGCCGCTGTCCTAACCGCGCTACCACACCCACCATCAGCACAAAGGAACGCGCAAGCGCAATGGCGAGACGGTCAATTAATGGCGCCTGGGGCTGTAGATAGACGAGAACAAAGCCGATCGCGCCGCATGCGAAACAGGTGATGGTAAACGCATTCCAGAGGAACACTTCGCTCGGAGTGATGGGCTGGCTGCGTATCTGAAGAGCGCGTCCACCAACAAGGCCGACGATGCCGGCGAGCAACAGGAACGAAGCGCTCAAGCCAAAGCTCAGTGCCTCAGCAGAGATGAAAGTCACGCCGAAGCGCACGAAACTGTAAAGCAGCAACGCGCCCCCGACCGCGGATAACAGACCGCCGGCGATGTACCAGATCCGCGCCTCGGCGGCTGATGGCATGCGATGCACAGGCACGCTCATAAATTAGCGGAGAACGCGGCGAGTTCTTGGATTTCCATGGCGTGTCATCTTATTCCACTTCAGGATTTCGAAACAAGGGTAGGCCACATGGCACTTGTGCCATTTTCGCGTATCGCGGAATCAATAGCTTACGAAATCAATGCGGACCTGGGGTTTGTCGATTTGTGCGGAATGCGACGGAAGTTCGTCTAGTGTGGGTGGTTGTTTCTCGCTGGATCGGGCACTGAGGCGTTCGAGCCGTTCCTGTGACAACTGTGCGAAGTGCCCTTTGGGGTCTTGCCGGATGGATTGCTCAAAGGCTGCCTTGGCTGCCGGATTATCGTTCAGTTCCAGCAGCACGCGCGCTTTTGTATAAAACACCGATGACCGATTGTCCGGCTCGACCGGGTTCTTTTCGGCAGCTTGGGAAATTGCGGCCAGTGCAGCCTGATATTTTCCTGAGCCTAAATAGGCCAGGGCCATTTCATATTGCACCGTCCAGGCAGCGGGCAGCATGGCGGCTGCGCGACTGAGCGGAACCACCGCATCCTCGAAATGACCGAGACGATTGTAAACTGCGCCGAGTGACAGGTAGGCTGCTCCGAGATTCGGATCGTACTCAATGGCTTGCTGGAAATCTGAGCAGGCTTCTTCGAGTTGGTTCTCGCGCAAGTTCAGGATTCCCCGGAACTCCAGGGCCAGCGCATACTTCGGGTAAATCTCGAGCGCTCGCGCAATGTGCTTTCTGGCTTCGGGGTAACGTCCGCGCTCTTGTGCTTCGCGTGCCTGGTGAACGGCAGTCTGGGCTTCCTTTGGCGCCTGCAACTCATTCGTAGACACAACGGCCTGGTGTAGCAGCGGTATAGCTGGTCCGCGCTCGGGCATCGTCCCAGAATTGTTCATTTGCGCGCCAGCAATTAGAACAGAGGAGGTGGTGATCGCAGCCAAGAGAAGGCACCGCGTAACTGCTTGCCTTCCTCTTTTGAAGCGGTTGATGACCCGTCTGACAAACACTCTCATACTTCAAGTCCTGCCGTTTACATCGGCGCCAACATGCACTAACCGGACTTTAACATGATTTTAATAATAATTTAACACTAATTTAACATACTTATGCTAGGCGATAACTGCTCTCGCTTTAATCATGGAAGAGCAACGCAAGTTCATCCGCAAGCCTGGCTGGGTGGACCGCCCGGCCAGCGGAAGTTATACGCGCTGGTTTTTCGGATTGGATGTTGATGATTGAGCGCAGGTTAGACTCAGCTCTCCCAGCTCGCTTCGAAACGACACGCCCGAGCACCAGTCCACTGGCATTCGACCTCGCGGCATGTCCCTTGGATCGAAAAAACTCCCAGCAAACCCTTGATCACGCCGGCAAAGTAGTCACAGGGAACGGGTGACCCCTTGCGATGGACCACCGCCCGGGTTGGCTCGATGAGGATGCCGGGCGACACCCCGCCGTAGGTGGTTTCATCACGGAAACCCTGCTCGAACCTCTCAAAGCCATCGCGTATCGTCGTCCCTTCAAATACCTTTGGGTTGGCCCGCTTGAACGTCGGCATCACGAGCATGCCTATTCGTTCCGCTGAAACGCCGGCCCGGATCGCGAGGTCGAACATCACAATCAGGTCGCGCGCCGAAAACCATTCGTTCGGCAGATAGGTTGGGTGTCCCAGGGCGTCCTCGATGTTGCGACGGAGCTCCGGACCTCCGGCAAACTCAATGACCACAAGAAACGCGATATGGTATCGGCCGAGCAGCTTGCCGTCGAAGCTGCGCATGAACTGCTCGTGCGCGGGGTTCTTCGCGTACACAATCTTTGCGGGAAACGTCAACACTGGCGTGCGCTCCTAACGCTTGCTCATTCTGTACATTCTACAAAGCTCGAGAGACCAACCACAAACAGTCTTCGAGCGGAGGCGGTAGGAGAATCCCGGAACTTTGCTCTCAGGCGGCGGCCCAGCGCGCTAGTTCTATTTCTGGCCCGTATTTTTCTTGTTGCTGAACAGCGTGTCGAAGACCTCTTGAAGTTTCTCGATTGCCTGTTTGCTGAAAAGGCCGACCAGGCTGCCTACACCGGCCAAGCCTGCGGCGTTCAGGTCCTTGGTTTCAGTCGATGTCTGCGTAACCACGAGCAGGCCACCGCGAAGGAGGAAGTAGAAGACCAAACCCAGCAGAAGTCCCATAAGGGGCCGGCCCACATACCATGGAGCATAGGCGCGCTCGAAATCTTTTTTTTCACTGGCATGCTCGAGGTAGCCCAGGATGGTGGCGATGACGCTGCCAACGCCCGCCGCAAACATGGTGATCGCGGCATAGCTAACGCCTTTTTTGTCGACGCATTGTTGCAGCCACTCTGGCCAGCACGAAGTATTGAAAGCGAAGAACAGCCCTGCTACACAAAGCGCCGCAAGAATGAGAAGCCAGATTCCCACGACGACCGTGACTTCAGAGGGAAAGGACTCGCCTGTCTGAGCAGCCGTCGGCGGGGGTGGTTGTGCGCCCGGCGTCCTCAGCTTGTTGATTGAGGTCTCCACTACAAGATGAACCAGAACGAAGAAAGCCCCTAGAAGAGCCAGGGCCAGACCCGCCTTGGCGAAGCTCACCCAAGTGGGAAAATCTTTGGCTGCGTACCATGCCCGAAAGAATGGACCCTGGACATAGCTCAGCGCCAAATAAGCGCCCAAGCCATACCAAACGAACCACTTGAGCTGTTTCATGCTCCCACCTCCAGAAAATCACCGATCGTGCAGGCGCCCCCAAGGGCCAGATAAGTTCAATCGAATCTCCGAGCTTTCGACGTTAGCTGCTCCCTGCGTTGCATTCGCTGATCAGCACTTGCAGTAAAACAAAACATGATCGTCTGAGGATGTATATGCCTCAGGAGCCCAACCGTCAAAAGCAATTTAATTTCAATTAATAGCGGAGAGAAAGTAATACTACGGGTTTAGCTCTCAGCGCGGCAAGAAGTTTTTTGCGTGGCCCCAACCGAAATTCCCATACTGGCCTTATTCCTGTTTTGAGACGGCTTTGGGAAATTCCGCATACATCCGCGGCGGAAATCAGCTACAGGTCCTTAAAGTTAATGACTTCAATTTCCGGCTGGAAGGCGCGTTTGACCGAAGGCCGGGTCAGATAGACCGCAATCGCTCCACCCCATAGCAGGAATCCGAAATAGAGCAACGCCATGAAGGACACAACGCCGAAGTGCGTCACCAGCAATATTCCGCTGGCTGCGCAAATAGCGAGCACGATTAAGCAGGAAACACGCGCGCTGTTTTGCATATTCCACAGTCCCCAGCCCAGCAAACCGGGCAGTGCCATCACAAAAAGTTGAAACAGGGCCATAGGACCGTTAACAAGACGGCGGGACCGTACTTGATGAGTTCGATCAGCAGTCCGAGCAAAGTGAATGCAATCGGCAATCCCGAAAGCGCCATCAAGAATATTGCGATGATCACCACTCCCACCGGACGCGCGGTTGTCTCTGCCGGGCTCATGGCTGCGAAGCATACCCCCCCGCTCACGCTTGTCATTGGCCCAACCCGCAACGCAATTGGCTGACCCGCATTGAGGGCAATGGTCTGCAAACCCGTCAGAATACTAAATCACCCGCCCCTCCGTTGGGGTTGGAATATGGAAAAAGCAGTTGCCAACCGCGGGCACTCCTCCGTCTTTGTTCCTTTGTGTCCTTTGTGGTTAGCTTTTTTGAATTCCGCGAGTGACTCACTTCCCTTTCTTTTTTGCGTCCAATCTAAGCAACTGGTTGATGTAGAAATTTGCCGATACACCCATCTTGGCTGCTTCCCTGTGCAGAAATTTATGGTTTGCCGGAGTCAGTCGCATCGAAGCGGCGACGTGTGGACCACGAGCTTTGTGTGCGTATTTTTTCATGCTACTCCTTGTTCGCATGGCGCCAATCCACGCCTATAACGTACATAGACGCGGACTAAACCTTTGAATATTGGCTCACCTGCATTGGCTGGATTTTACATGATCGGCGGCGGTAAACCTCGGAATATTGAGTGCTGACTGTTAACTGAGTGGTATCACCCTGGTATCAAACAGCCCGTCCCAAGAGAATTGCAGGCCATAATTGCCCCGGGACGCGTGTTTTCGTTGCGCATTCAAGAAGCGGTTTGACCACTACTTGCAACGTTATTTATATGCGCCGTATATCGTTGATTTTGCATGTGTTAGCACACGCATCGACTACTTAAAGTAGTGGGGGTACTACTACTCGCGATACGTGCCGGGCATATGGCTGTGGCGCCGATATAGCACGCGAGTATTTGAGCGCCAAGGACAGCGACGCAGGCAAGAAGAAGTAGCCCTCAGGATTCAGGCCAGGCAATCCGCGTGCTAGAATGACCGCTACTTTTGAGAGGAGCCCTGATGCCCCCTACACTCGCCAACGGCAAGATATGTTACATCGAGATGCCCGCTGACGACGTCCGTCGTTCGGCTGATTTCTACACCAAGGTTTTCGGCTGGAACATCAGGAAGCGTGGCGACGGTAACATCGCATTCGACGACACCACCGGCCAAGTGAGCGGCACCTGGGTGGTCGGCCGGCCGCCGTCTTCAACGCCGGGTCTGCTCATCTATATTATGGTTGATAGCGTGGCGGCGACCATCAAGGCTGTCATGGCCCAGGGATGCGAGATCGTGCAAGACGTCGGCGCGGATGCGCCCGAGGTCACCGCCAGGTTCCGCGATCCCGGAGGCAACGTGCTCGGCCTCTACCAGCAGCCCAGCAGCTCTTCTTCTTCCAACAAGTAAAACAATCCGAGTGGCTAGACAGAACTTGGAGAAATCTGTGCGGGTAATGTGCGGGTAATGCAAGATGAGACGAATCACATTAACAGTCATCCTGTTTGGAGTGTTAGGACTGTCTGGTTTTGTAATTATCTCGGGACCCTATCGTGTCCTAGTCAAAGCCGGCGGGTTAATGATTATTTCTCTCCTTCTGTGCTTGCTGTCATTCCTCTACAGTAAAGCCGGCAAAGGCTCTGCAGATAAATGATTCTCTGCGCTACTCCGCGTCCTCTGCGGTTAAGTAATCACTGCTGATGCGTCAACTTCTGCAGATCATCGACCGATTTGTTCAGAAGATCGCGGAGCACGGCCACCTCGGCGGCGATGCCGGTATGCAGTGCGGGATCCACATCGGGAGCGAACAGCGGAGAGTGGTTCGAGGGCAGCGAGGTTCCCGCCGCGTTTGCCTGCGCGTATTTTTCAGGATTGGCTCCTCCCAAAGTGAAGTAGAAACCGGGGATGCCCTGTTCGACAAAGTAAGAAAAATCTTCCGAGCCTGTGATCGGCTCCTCCATTGAAACATTCTCTTTGCCAAGCGCCGATTCAAGCGTGGCCCTGAGACTCTGGGCCAGCGCGGGATTGTTGTACACCGAGTCGGTGAACTCATAGTGTTCAATCAACGGCTCTCGCGGCGCGCCCGCGGCTTCGGCTTCGGCCTTGGTGATGCGCGCAATGGCTGCGAGCACCTGCTTGCGAACGTCAGACTTATAGGTGCGTACCGTCAGCCCCATCTCGGCCCGGTCAGGGATGATGTTATTCTTCGTGCCTGCCTGGATGTAGCCGACCGTGATCACCACCATTTCTCCGGGCTTCACCTCGCGTGAAGGAATGGTCTGCAAGGCCAGTATCGTACGGGCTGCAATCACAATGGGATCAACCGTGGTGTGAGGCGATGCGCCGTGTCCACCCTTGCCGTAGATTGTGACGCGCAGCGAATCGGCATTGGCGTCGTAGGTCCCCGCTACTACCCCGACCTTCCCCGCTGGAAGCAAATTCATGACGTGCAACGCCACAGCCACGTCCGGTTTCGGGAAACGCTTGAGGAAGCCATCTTCGATCATGTTCCTGGCGCCAGAAATGGTCTCTTCAGCCGGCTGGCCAATCAGCATGAGCGTTCCATGCCAGGTGTCTTTGCTGTGCGCCATGATCGTGGCAGTTGCTACGAGTGACGCCATATGCAGGTCGTGTCCGCAGGCATGCGCCACAGGCACGTCGCGTCCGGAATCATCTTTCGCATGCACTTTGCTGGCGTAAGCGAGGCCGGTCTTTTCTTCCACCGGAAGCGCATCCAGTTCTGTACGCAGCATGATGGTTGGCCCGGGACCATTTTTGAGGACCGCGACGATTCCTGTTCCGCCAACATGTTCGGTGACGTCATAGCCGAGGCCACGGAGGCGTGTCGCCAGCTTCGCAGCGGTTTGTGTTTCATGCGAAGAGAGCTCCGGGTTTTGGTGTATGTCCAGATAGAGGGCGCGCGCTTCGGGATATACCGTCTCGACTTCGTTCGAGGCTGAAGGCGTTTGGCCCGAAGCCTGTCCTAAAGCCGAGGCGGCGAGGGTAGCGAGGAGGAAAAATTTTGCCAATCGCATTGTGGCATGATAGTTGCCGCTTGTTCAGCTTGCAACTCAATTGGATGAAAAACGCGGATTGAAGTGCACCGCGCGTTTATTGAGCGATTGCGTCATCGAGTCATTGACTATTTTGTGACAATTCCGTGACAAGTCGATCGAGCGACCTTGACTATACTCAGCGGAGTTTTGAACGGACCTCTCCTCGCTTCACGAAAGCGCTGGTCGTCCACCCTTAGGAGAGGTCACGCTGATACTGGAGGTTACAATGGCGAAACTCAGAACTTATTCTCTCGGCAAAGCCTGCATCGCGTTATCTCTGCTTGCACTTGTAGGATGCGGCGCAAACACCATGATGATGAACCCCAATCGTGTGCTGCAGATGATGACCGTCTCTCCTCCCGTGGCCGACGGGCAGAATTTTGCCATGGGCCAGGTGCAATTCACCGCCATGGGAACTTTCAGCAGGCCGCCCTCGCCGGCTGCGGTGACCTTCGTCGCACCGTTCTCCGGCGGTTGGAGCGTCTCTGACATGAACGTCGCAACGATTAATCAGAACGGCATGGCCCAGTGCATGTCAGGCATGAAGGGCACGGTGACCGTTATGGCACAGGCCTCCTCAAATTCGGCCGGAATGGGCGCTATGTCGCCGGCTGTCAGTGCGACTGCGCAACTCACCTGTCCGTAGAGCAGTTTCGAGTTTCAGGTTTCGGATTTTTCGACGTGGGCGAAAATTCGAGAGCCTTCTTCACTATTTTGACACGCGCCACTCACCGTTCAACTTCGTAGTCGTCATGGTGGTGGTGTCGCTTGCGCCTGGCTGCTTGTGCTGGAGCGTGACTTCGGCTTTGTCGTCGCCGTGCATGACCACTTTGGTGATCTTCAGCTTCGAGTCAAACATCGTGGGCAGCATTTGGAGCATCGCCGCGCCCTGAGGGCCATCCAGATCAGCGGCCATGTTGGGCATGATGGTCTTCTTGATGGCTTCTTTGTTTTTGGTGGCAATGGCGCGGATGAACGCCTGGACGGCGAGTGCCGGAGGGCTATCCAGCGCGGCGCGCTTTTCAACGGGTTTGGGAATAATAGGCGCGCTGAAGGTGGCTGAGTACACCCACTTCTCCTCATCCCCGAAGCTGGATTGTGGCTCGACATAGAGCTTGCCGGCGATCAGCTTTCCGGCCTCGAAGTGCCGGGGAACGAATTTGTGCATGCCGCTGACCGAGACGTTGGCAGCGTCTTTGAAATTGTTATTGAAGAGCTCGCCTTGGTTAGGCTGAGCCTCATCGTCGAATTCGACCTCGATGGCGTGCAGCGTGCCCGCCTTGGCGGGATCGAACAGGCCGAACGGATCGCGCAGCTGGTCGTCGGCAACGGGAACGTCGCTCAGCACGACAAAAAGCTCGTCTTTTTCTTTTTGAAACATATCGGGCTTGATGAGCGCGTACACATACTTCAGTTGCACGGTCTTGCCGTTTACGGTAAACGTGCCGGTGACAGTAGACTGCGAACTGGGCGCCTGTGCGGCGACGATTGTGGTGCAGATCAGGACTACAAAAACGAGGGCCCAAAACAGAACAATGCGGCGCGAAACCATAGTCGGCTCCTTGAATGATATTGCCGGGGAAACAACAAGCTAAACGAAAGCTGCGGGCTTGTCACGCAGTTTTTTCGCCGCGGATGGACGCGGATCAGCGCGGATCGGACTAGGGATAGACACCCCTACCCCCAAGAACCGTCGCCGAAATCCATGAGAGAATGCCTTGCTGCGGCATTGTAATGAACACATCCTCGGGATCCTTCGCCTGCGGCTCAGATGTAATGAAAACGGTCGTGCCTCCAAGGGTATATTCGTGCTCGAAGCACAAACCCTGAAGGAGGCACGGAATGATCCACGTAGGAGTAGATCTTCATCAGAGATTTTGCTACATGACGGCTCTGGACTCAAGAGGAAGACAGCTGAATGCGCAAGCGGTGCCCAACGAAGCGGCAGCGCTGCAAGCATATTTTCGGCAGTTTCGTAAACCGGTGCAGGTGGCGGTGGAAGCCTGCAGTTTCTGGCCGGCCTTTCGGGCAGCGGTGGGCCAGCAGGTGGAGGTGCGGTTGGTGCATTCGTTGCGGGTGAAGGCGATCGCAGCGGCCAAGCTGAAGAACGATCGGGTGGATTCGGCGACCTTGGCGCACTTGTTGCGCTGCGATCTATTGCCGCAAGCCTGGATGGCGGACGAGGAGACGCGAGGATTGCGGCAGCAGGTGCGTTTGCGGGCAACGTTGGTGCGGCAACGCACGCGGCTGAAGAACCAAGTGCATGCCATTTTGCATCAGCAGGGACTGCGCCACCGATTTACGGATCTGTTTGGACGAGCTGGACGACAGTGGCTGCAGCAAGCGCCGCTTCCGGCCGTGGCGCAGAAGGCAGTGAGCACGTATGTGGAACTCATCGATCACTTCAACCTACAGATTGAGCAGCAAGACCGGGCGGTGCAACAGTTCACGCGCAGTGAGGAACGAGCCAAGTGGTTGATGACGATTCCCGGGATCGGAGCGTATTCGGCCATGATGTTGCTGGCCGAGATCGGTACCATCAAGCGTTTTGCCAACAAGCGGGCCTTGAGCAACTATGCTGGCTTGGTCCCCTGGGTGCGGGAATCGGCCGACAAGCGGCGCAGCGGAGGGATTACGCGCGTAGGCTCGCCCTGGCTGCGTTGGATCATGGTGGAAGCGGCGCAGACCGCGGTGCGAACTTCGCCGGCGGTGGCCGGCTACTTTCAACGGTTGAGTCGGCGTAAGCACCGCAACGTAGCCATAGTGGCGGTGGCCCATAAGCTGCTGGTAGCGGTCTGGGCTCTGTTGCAGCATGGCGAGTGTTTTGAAGAAGGAAACTTCAAGTAAGCTGTGGAAAAGACGGCGCGCGGCGCGCCTTGGAAAACGCTGGCGCGTTTCCCACTTTCCCACAGCTCCGGCTGCGGCTGGGATTGAGTTTTAGGTTTGCGGCGGTGTAAGGGAGTCTCCGTCAGCTCGGTGTCATTCTTGTCCCACGAGGACCTGGCTCAGATGGAGCGACGGAGTTCGGACGTACCTTATGTGCCTCGAGCACGCATAGAAGTCTGTCCGCATCGCCCGCAATTACCCTGTGGACAGGCACGCCTGTTTTCATAGAAGGATGACAGACTTAAAACACCAATGAACTGCGCACAATATCGCGACTTTAACTATCTTCAAATAGTATCTTGCGATTGATATTTCCAGGGTGCTCGGATAGAGTGTTACATTCCCCCTTACATTTTAAAGATATTTCCCTCGTGTATGGGAACTGGGTGATCAACCCGGCTGGGTTACAGCATCCTCGCAGGAAGAACCCCAGCCCGTATGAGATCCAAGTGGAGAAGTCACACAATATGCACACGGCCGATCAAGACCAACATCCAAGCTCTTTTCATCAGCAATTGCAACGGCCTACGATCCTCAACGAGGAAGGCGCCATCTCAGTGAAGAAGCTGGTTGTCTTTTTCGTTCACACTCTCTGTGGGATGTTCTTGTTGAATCACGCCGCATGGGCACAAACTGTACAAACCCATCCCCAGGTAATTCCGACTTTGCAATTCGATGTATCGCCACCTTTGCGCGATATCAAGCCGGTGATCGTGCCCAGGACGGAAGCCGAAGCGGAGCCTGTCCGCCGGATTCCGCGTCCTGCGCCGGTGGCAGGAGTGACCGACGGTGCTCTGCAGCGCTCCTATGCTCCACAGCGCTTAATGCCCACTACAATAGCCAGCTTCATTGGCATTGGCCAAGGATTCTCCGGGCCAGCAGGTGCATTTACCGTTTCAGGCGCACCGCCGGATACCAATATGGCTGTGGGCCCCACCCGCATCGTGCAGATTGTTAATACTGACTTTGCCGTTTTCAATAAAACCGGGACAGTCCTCTTTGGACCTGTCGCAATTAACACGCTTTGGTCGGGCTTTGGAGGTGGTTGTCAAACCAACAACGACGGTGATCCTGTCGTGCAGTATGACTCGATTGCTGACCGCTGGGTCATTACTCAGTTTTCGGTTTCCGGCTCGCCAGATTCGGAATGTATAGCTGTCTCGACAAGCCCGGATCCGACCGGTTCTTATAACCGGTATTCATTCAACTACGGCACTGATTTCAATGATTACCCCAAGCTGGGCGTTTGGCCGGATGCCTATTACATCACTTATAACATCTTCGCCAACGGCAGCACTTTTGCCGGGACCAAGATCTGCGCCCTCGACCGCGCCAAAATGCTGGCGGGACTGGCTGCCACACAGCAATGCTTCAACACCAGTAGCAGCTATGGCGGCGTGTTGCCAGCAGATCTTGATGGCTCCAGACTGCCACCGGCAGGTTCTCCCAACTACCTGCTGGGCTTGGGCGTGAGCAATAACGACCTGGCGTTCTGGAAATTTCACGTGGATTGGACCACTCCGGGAAATTCAACTCTTACCGGACCCACAACTTTGACTGTTGCCACTTATACTGCGGCCTGTAGCGGAGGCACATGCATTCCGCAATCGGGAACATCACAACAGTTGGATTCCCTGGCCGACCGTATGATGTATCGCCTTGCCTATCGGAACTTTGGAGACCATGAAGCCCTGGTGGTGAACCATTCGGTGACGGCAGGAAGCAGCACAGGCGCTCGCTGGTATGAGTTGCGGGTTGCGAGTGGTAACCTCTCACTCTTTCAACAAGGTACGTATGCCCCTAACACAAGCTTCCGCTGGATGGGCAGCATCGCCATGGACCAGAAGGGCAATATGGGACTGGGATTCAGCGTTTCATCAGGTACATTGCATCCCGGAATTGCCTGGACAGGACGCCTTGCCGGAGATGCAGCCGGCCAAATGACGCAAGGCGAATCAACCATCTTCAGCGGAAATGGGTCGCAGAGTGGCCCCCGGGGACTCACGCGCTGGGGCGATTACAGTGCCATGCGTATTGATCCCAATGATGACTGCACTTTTTGGTATACAACCGAATACATACCCTCCACCGGTGAATTCAACTGGGCCACAGGGATTGCTTCTTTCAAATTCCCTTCCTGCGGCGCCATTAGTCAGCCGCCAACGATCAGCAAAACTTTCGGGGCAGCCAGTATTGCGCGGAATGGATCAACTTCGCTCAGCTTCACGATCCACAATCCGAACGCCAGTTCTTCACTGAGCGGTATCGGCTTCAGTGACACGCTGCCGGCAGGCTTGGTCATCTCAACGCCCAACGGTTTAGCCGGGAGTTGCGGCGGTGGAACGATTACCGCTGCACAAGGAACCAACGTCGTCAGCCTGTCAGGAGCGACATTAGCGGCGAGCGCCTCGTGCACGTTCTCTGTGAACGTAATCGGCACAGCGGCTGGAGATCAAAACAACACCACAGGCAACATCACCTCCACGGAAGGCGGGGCAGGCGGGACAGCTTCGGCCACTCTCAAAGTGGTGGCGCCACCCTCCATTAACAAAACTTTTATAGCTGGCGCCATCGCCCCAGGCGGGACGACCCAGTTAACCTTCACCATCACCAACCCCGCGGCCAACACGGCAGCACTCACGGGAGTTGCTTTCACGGACTCTCTGCCGGTGGGAATTCTGGTAGCAACACCCAATGGACTGATCGGATCATGTGGAGGTGGAACCATCACGGCTACACAAGGATCGGGCTCGGTAAGCCTGTCGGGCGCAACCCTGGCCATCAATAGCTCGTGCACGTTCGCAGTCAACGTGACCAGCAACACCCCCGGCAACTACACCAACACCACGGGCGCGGTGACCTCAACCAATGGGGGCACCGGTAACACGGCTTCTGCCAACATCAATGTAGGTGTAGCGGATATTTCCGTAACGCTGGCACATCATCCTGATCCGGCGACCTTTGGCGGCAAACTGGTTTTCGTTGCCACCGTAACCAATCACGGTCCACAAACCGCCAACGTGAGTTTTGCGGAGAACTTTATAGGGGCACACTACGTGAACTCGGCCGCCGTAACTACCGGAACAGGAACGTGTGGAATAACAGAACCGGTAAGCTGCACATTGTCAGCCATGGGCAACGGCGAGTCCAGACAGGTCACAATTGTAGTAACGCCGCAGTTGGGAAGGAACGTAGTTGGAACAGCCTCAGTAGCACCAGACGTAACTGATTCGAATCCGAATAACAACACAGCCAGCAGTACGGCACGAGTCAGGTTCAGGCCGCAAAGGTTCTAAGAGCAGCACTCGGTACTCGGTACCCAGTACTCAGTTATCGCAAAAGCCTCGACGCAGAGTTGGGGCTTTGCTTTTAGCGATCACGTTCGCTCATTCCATGTACTTCGTCCGCTCCTTCAGTGGAATTTTCCGATTGATATTTTCGAGGTTCTCGGTTAAAGTTCGAGTTTATTCCCCCTATATCTATATCTATGTATTTCCTCCCTCGTTTGCTGAAATTCGGCTTTTAAAACAGGTCTGGTTAAACGACTTTTGTAGAAGAATATACCGGTTCGTACAAAGCGCCGAGTGGAGAGCTATGGTGGATATCCACAAAAATGCAGTACAACGACTTATGTAGGTTCGAGGAAGATAGTGGTCTTCAGGTGGGCAAACAACACCATGAAACGTGGTCCTAAATAGGGCGGTGGTGCGCCTTATATTCTCAATCGAGGAAAGTGAGTGTGGGGTCAATGTGTACAACGATGCGCTCCTGTGTAACTAGTTTTCTAATCTTGACAATCCTTATTTTCGGATTTGGGACTACGCTCCAGGCTGGTTCCGGGACCTCCGGCAAAGAAAATACGCCAGCAACGCCGCAGACAGCAGAGCGGGAGGCGGGGGCCTCAGGGGGAGATGCAAGCCCGCAGGATGAAGACAACGACCCTGACATGCCTGCCTTTCTGCAAGGCAAACTAGACAAGCAAACATACCTACAGCTACGCAGTGAGTACATTGGACGATTACGCGGAATTGATCCGGCGAACCCTCCTGCTCCCAATGTACGCGTCAATGCGATCCATACTTTAGAGCAGCAGGAACAGACGATGCGAGATGAGCTCGCGCGACGCTCCGGCACAGGACCTGCGGGATCTATTCCACCTTTTTCACCCCCCAGTTGGACAGAGCTGGGTCCGTTCCCAATCCCCAATGGGCAAACGACACCGACCGAGGTTGCAGTCAGCGGACGGGTTACGGCGATTGCGGTGCATCCGACCAATCCCAACATCATTTATGTTGGCGCAGCGCAGGGCGGAGTCTATCGCTCTCTGAATGGAGGAACAACGTGGACGCAATTAATGGATAGTGCGTTGTCGCTGGCCGTAGGCGCAATTGCTATTGCTCCTTCCCAACCTTCTACGATTTATGTGGGAACCGGTGAGGGTAACTTCTCCGCTGATAGTTTTTTCGGAGTAGGCGTGTACCGCATTGATAATGCTGATACCAGCCCGGTGTTGGTTGGACCTCTCAATAAAGACGGCGGAAGCAATGACATATTTACTGGGCGAGCGATCTCACAAATTCTGGTTCACCCTACTGACCCCAACACGATCTTTGTATCGTCAACTTCTGGTATTTCTGGCCTCAGCGGAAGCCCATTCTCTGTTCTTCCGTCCCGTGGTCTTTATCGTTCTACAAACGCGGCAGGCGCAGCGGGATCGGTTACGTTTACTCAACTTACTGTAGCTACTGTGAGCAGCAATCGCAGTATTACAGATATTGCGATGGAACCAGGAAATCCTAACAACCTGGTGACTGCCGTTTTTGGTAACGCTGTTGCTGGCGATGGTGGTTATTACCGCACCACTAACGCCTTGGCGGCAACTCCGACCTTCACGCAAACGTTGGTTTTAAATGCAATCACCATGAAGTTTGCCATTAACAAAGTGGGCTCAACAGTAACCGTGCTCGCCGGTAGCGGCGATGGCGGCGGGGCGACAGGCACGTTAAGAATTTCGACTGATGGCGGTGCTACCTGGGGCGCTGCTGTTGCCGCCGCGAATGGATTCTGCGGAGGACAGTGTTTCTACGATGCGCCACTGGCCATCAAACCGGATGATGCCAATACATTTTTTGTCGGTGGATCGGCAGGAAGCTCAAACCCCGGGGCAGCAAGTCTTAAGAAGACCATCAATGGCGGTACGTCGTTCACGATTCCCAATGGCACACTACATGCCGACACTCATGTGATCGTTTATGCTCCCTCAGACTTTACCGTCATGTATGAAGGAAATGACGGAGGTATTTGGCGCTCAGCCGATGGTGGCAATACCTGGACCAGCATTAATACCAGCGGCTTCAGCGCCACGCAATTTCAAAGCCTGGCATTGCACCCAACAGACCGCCAATTCATGATTGGAGGAACGCAAGATAACGGCACGGAATTTAAAAAGCCGGATGCAAGCTGGACGCGGGCAGACTTTGGCGACGGCGGCTACGCACTGATTGACCAGAGCGCCGTAGATACGACCAATGTCACGATGTATCACACATACTTCAATCAATCCAACAATTTGATCGGTTATGCCCACGTGACTGGTACGGCTAATGCCACCGAAGGCAACTGGAATTTTTCCGGATGCAATGGCAACGTTTCTTTCAATGGGATTACGTGCGCGGATGCAGTTCTGTTTTATGCACCTATGGCGGTGGGACCGGGAACTCCGAATACCGTCTATTACGGCAGTGATCGTTTGTATCGTTCGGCGAATATCGGGACCAACAATACTGTTGTCAGCCAAGCGCCAATTGTCAGCACTGTACCGATCAGCACCATTGGCATCTCGCCGCAGAATGACAACGTCCGTATTGTGGGCCTGAGAAACGGAAAGGTCTTTGCCACCACCACCGGCTCCTCAACTTTGACGGACGTCACCGGCGCGATCCCGGCACACTATGTAGCCCGCGCGGTGATCGATCCTAATAACGTAAACACTGCGTATGTCACTCTTGACGACTATGGCTTGGCCGCAAACCAACATGTGTGGAAAACCACCAATCTTAATAATGCGACTCCGACGTGGACGGCTTCAGGAAGCGGGATTCCTGATGTGCCCACGAACTCAATCGTGATTGACCCAACCAACTCCAATTCACTTTTTGTAGGCACAGATATTGGCGTGTATCACTCCGCCGATGGCGGAGCTAGCTGGAGCCCTTACGGCACCGGCCTTCCACGTGTAGCAGTATTCGATATCGCCATCCAGAGCACAAATCACATATTGCGGGCGGCCACTCACGGCCGCGGCCTATGGGAGATTGCCAGCGTCACCATACTGCCGCCAACCATCAGCAAATCATTCGGCGCGGCGAGTATTCCATTGAACGGCTCAACTTCGCTGAGCTTTACGATCAACAATCCCAATGCGAGCACGTCGCTGAGCGGGATCGGATTCGGCGACACACTACCTACTGGCCTGGTTGTGGCCACGCCTAACGGCCTAACCGGTTCCTGCGGCGGGGGAACGATTACGGCGACTGCTGCATCAAGCAGCGTTAGTCTGGCGAGCGCAACCCTTGCGGCGAGCACCGGGTGCACATTCTCAGTCAATGTGACGGGGACGACCGCCGGTGTGAAAAGCAATACCACTGGAGCCGTAAGTTCAACCGAGGGGGGCACGGGCGCCACGGCATCGGCCAGCCTGAACGTGGACGGGCCTCCAACGCTCGGCAAGGCCTTTAATCCAACCACGATTGCTGTGAATGCGACTTCGTTGCTTACGTTCACTGTCACCAATCCTGCTGCTAACCCCGATGCACTCACTGGAGTCGCGTTCAGCGACACTCTGCCTGTGGGGCTTACCGTGGCCAACGGCACGTTCGGCAATTGCAGCGGCGGGACTGTGACTACAACTGCACCTCGGACGATCGCGCTCTCGAGCGGGACGATCGCAGTAAACAGCCAATGCACCTTCGGAGTGACGGTGACCGGTGCAGTTGCCGGCAGCTACACTAATACGACGGGCAACGTGACCTCAACCAATGGCGGAACGGGCGGAACGGCCACGGCGAACCTGACGGTCGCCGCCGCACCGACCATCAGCAAATCGTTCGGGGCGTTGACCATTCCGTTGAATGGAACGACTTCTCTGAGCTTTACCATCAACAATCCGAATGCGGGTAGTTCCCTTACGGGAGTCTCCTTCAGTGACACACTGCCTGCAGGCTTGGTGGTTTCAACGCCCAATGGGCTTACCGGTTCATGCGGCGGTGGAACGATTACGGCGACAGCAGGCTCAGGCTCTGTCAGCCTAGCGGGAGCAACGCTCGGGGCGAGCACCGGGTGCACGTTCTCAGTGAACGTGACGGGCACGACTGCCGGGGCAAAGAACAACACAACCGGCAATGTGACTGCTACTGAGAGTGGCGCGGGCCTGACGGCCTCGGCCAGCGTTACAGTGATTGGGCCGCCGACGATCAGCAAATCGTTTGGCGCGGCCACGGTTCCGTTGAATGGCTCAACTTCGCTGAGCTTCACGATCAACAATCCCAACGCGAGTAACTCGTTGAGTGGAATTGGTTTCACTGACACCCTGCCTACCGGCCTCGTGGTAGCCACGCCCAATGGCCTGACCGGTTCCTGTGGAGGCGGAACGATTACTGCGACTGCTGCATCGAGCAGCGTCAGCTTGTCGGGAGCGACGCTGGCGGCGAGCACTGGGTGCACGTTCTCGGTGAATGTGACCGGTACGACCGCCGGGGCAAAGGCCAACACGACCAGCGCGGTGACTTCAACCGAAGGCGGAACAGGCGGGACCAGTAACACGGCGAATCTTACAGTTGTCGGGCCGCCGAGCATCACCAAAGCATTTGGTGCGCCGACGGTTGCGCTGAACCAGAGCGTCTCGCTGACGTTTACGATTAACAATCCCAACGGCGGCACTGCGCTGAACGGAATCGGATTCACCGATACCATGCCGGCAGGCCTGTCAGTAGCCGTCGGCAGCTTCAGCAACACATGCGGCGCTTCATTTAGCGGTACAAACAGCACCACCATCGTGATCTCGGGCGGAATTTTGGCTGCGGGGGCATCGTGCAACGTGTCAGGAAACGTGACCGGCATAGCGCCGGGATTGCAGAGTAACAGCGTTACGATCAACTCGAACAATGGCGGCACGGGGAATACGTCGCTCGCGAACGTGACCGTGGTGGGGCCGCCGACAATCGGCGAGGCGTTCGGAGTTCCCAGCATGTTGGACACCGGGACAACTACGCTGACCTTTACCCTCAGCAACCCGAATACTTCCACCACTTTGACCGGGATCGGCTTCACAGACCCGGTGCTGACCAACCTGGCTATTTCCACTCCGAATGGTCTGACGGGTACTTGCCTCACTGTAGCTGGAGGCGTGACCAATGCCGGTATTGTCACGGCAACCAGCGGACAATCCAGCCTTTCGCTGTCGGGGCTGGGACTGGCCGCCAGCAGCTCTTGCACGTTCACGGTGAACGTGACAGGGAACAATCCGGGGTTCTCGGGAACAATCACCAACACGACGAACGCTGTTACCTCAACGAACGGCGGGAACGGCGGGACAGGGACAGCCACCATCTTTCTGCTGGTGCCGCCTACGATCGGTAAAGCATTTTCCCCGGTTACGGTTGCGGTGAATGGAACAAGCACACTTACTTTCACCCTGAGTAACGGCAACGTGGCGGGTGCAGGTTCAGGTCTGTCGGGAATGGGCTTCACCGACACATTCCCGGCCAACCTTGTAGTGGCTACACCGAATGGATTGAGCAACACATGCGGCGGAACCCCCACGGCGGTCGCCGGATCGGGAAGCGTATCGCTGAGTGGAGTCTCGCTTACAGGTGGCGCCTCCTGCACGCTGGCGGTGAACGTGACGGGCACAACTGCGGGATTGAAGAATAACGTCAGCGGAGCTGTGACTTCAAACGAGGCCGGCCCGGGCAACACAGCCGCAGCCTCCCTTGGCGTGGCGGCGCCGCCGACTATCAGCAAGGCTTTTGGCGCGTCCACAATTCCGCTGAATGGTTCAACTTCCTTAACTCTCACCATTACGAACCCAACCAGCGGCGTTGCGTTGAGCGGAGTGGCGTTCACCGACAACTTGCCCGCAGGTCTGATTGTGGCAACGCCAAACAATCTGAACAACAATGGTTGCAGTGGGACGGCCACAGCCGTAGCGGGTTCTTCTTCGGTAAGCCTGAGCGGTGGAACGCTGGCGGGCAACAGCTCATGCACCATCACCCTCAACGTAACCGGAACTACGAGCGGGACGAAGAGCAATACCACTGGCGCTGTGACCGCAACGGAAAGCGGAGCGGGCACGACCAGCAACACCGCGGTACTGACCGTAGTAGCACCGCCGACCATCAGCAAGGCATTTGGCGCACCCAGGATTGCGGTGACAGGTACGGCCACACTGACCTTTACTATTAACAATCCGAATAGCGGCACGCCGTTGACCGGCGTCGGCTTCAGCGATACGCTGCCCGCGGGCCTGGTCATCAACACACCCAATGGCCTGAGCGGCTCTTGCGGCGGTGGCACAATTACCGCCACGCAGAACACCAACGTGATCAGCCTGTCGGGGGCATCGCTGGCGGCCAGCACCGGATGCACCTTCTCAGTGAACGTGCTCGGCACCGCTGGCGGGGACCAGAACAACACTACCGGCAACGTGACCTCAATTGAAGGCGGAACAGGTGGGACGGCATCAGCTACCATTAACGTAATAGCCCCGCCGACGCTCAGCCTCGCGTTCAATCCCACTACCATTGCGCTGAGTGCGACGACGTCGTTGCAGTTCACCATTACCAATCCGGCGGCGAATACGACTGCTCTGAACGGGGTTGCCTTCACCGACACGCTGCCTGCGGGACTCACGGTGGCCAGCAATGGCGGCGCGAGCCAGTGCGGCGGAACGCTGACCACGACCAATCCCACGACCATCCACCTCGCGGGCGCGACCGTCAACCAAAACAGCCAGTGTGTCTTCAGCGTGACCGTGACCGGAGCGGTTGCCGGCAACTACAGCAATTTGGTCTCCGGCGGCGGCGCGATTACTTCGACCACCGGCGGCATCGGAGCGACTGGGCCAGCCAGCAACACCGCCAATCTGACCGTGGCTGCGCCGCCGGTCATCACGAAGTCTTTTGGCGCAAGCACTGTGCCTAAGAGCGGTACCGTCTCGCTGACTTTCAATATCAACAATCCAAACACTACAGCAGCGCTGACCGGTATCGCCTTCACCGACAATCTGCCTTCGGGATTGTTTGACGGCAATCCGCCCAACCTAAACAACACCTGCGGCGGAACGGCCACGGCCAACGCGGGAACGACCGTGATCACGCTCTCGGGCGCAACACTGCCTGCCAACAGCAGTTGCTCGGTTACCTTGAATATATTGGGCGTTTCGGCAGGCTTGAAGAACAACAGCGTTCAGGTAACATCGAACGAGGGCGGGACGGGCAACACGTCGAATGCTTCGGTTACGGTGGTGTATCCGCCGGTTCTCATGAAGTCGTTTGGCACAGCCAGCATTCCGCTAAACGGCACGACTTCACTGACCTTCTCGCTGAGCACGATCAATGCAACCACCACGCTGACGGGCATCTCCTTCAGCGATCCGTTGCCCGGGGGCTTGATCATCTCTACACCCAATGGGCTGACGAGCAACTGCGGCGGCACCGTTACCGCTACGCAGGGAACCAGCGTCATCAGCCTGTCGGGCGGAACGTTGGCACCTTCCACCTCCTGCAATATCGTGGTCAACGTGACCGGTACAGCCGTGGGAACACAGAACAACACCACAAGCGCGGCGACCTCGATTGAGGGTGGCACGGGTACAAATGGCATGGCCTCGCTGAATGTGGATGGACCGCCCACGGTGGCCAAAGCTTTCGGCGCGGGCAGCATAGCTCAAAACGGGACGACTACTCTGACCTTCACCTTGACTAATCCCGCGGCCAATCCCGACACTCTGACCGGGATAGGGTTTACCGACAACCTGCAGAGCGGGATTGTCGTCGCCACACCCAATGGACTGACAGGCAGTTGCCTGACGGTGGCGGGAGCGGTCACCAATGCGGGATCGGTTACGGCGGTTGCAGGAAGCACCAGCATCAGCCTCTCTGCATTAGCTCTGACCAGCAACGGCACATGTACGTTTACGGTGAATGTAACGGGAACACTGTTGGGCAACAACATACCTAATACCACCAGCACGGTCATATCCACCAACGGCGGCACGGGCGCAACCAGTAATACGGCGACCTTGACCGTGGGCGGGGCGGATCTTTCGGTGAGTTTGACACATCATCCTGATCCGGCGGCATTCGGCGGCAAATTGATTTTTGTGGCTACTGTGACCAATCACGGGCCCAGCAGCGCAAATGTAACGTTTCAACAGACCTTTACCGGAGCTCAATACCTGGTATCGGCCAGCTCTACGTTGGGAAGCTGCGTTGCCGCAGAACCGGTAAACTGCAACCTGGGGAATATGACCAACGGTCAAACGGCAACCGTCACAATTGTGGTGACACCGTTGTTGGGAAGAACCATTATGGGAACAGCTACAGTAACGCCGGACGTAACTGATCCGAATCAGAACAATAATACGGCCAGCAGTACGGCCCGAATCAGGATCAAGCCGCAACATTTTTAGAAACAGTACCGAGTACCCAGTTAACGTGAAAGCCTCGACACGAAGTCGGGGCTTTTGCTTTTATAGCAATTCCAGACTTGTTGTATCTGCGCGGCACCGCGGATGAAGCAACTGCGTGAGAGGTCTCACCAGCTCACCCCTCGGCAGGAATCGGCTGTTGTTGCCTTGCGAGTTACCTGCCCGCCAAGTCAGGGTGATGGAAGCGGGGGTACTTGCTGGTAGTGTGCAAAGTGCGTGCGAGGAGAACAGGAGCCCCGTCATTATTGAGGAAAATCGCTCCGAGGTTAAGGACTAGCTGAGTAGTCTTGACTATTGTCATACTTGTAAACAGCGGTGGGCTGAAAGCCGTGCTCTGGCGAAGTCGTGCAAACTTCTACTGTAGTCCAACTATCTTAGGACCATAGAATTTCGGCACAAAAGGGATTCCTCTCCCTCTTTGCGGGATCGGAATGACAAGAAAGCCGATACAGTAATTATGGAATCACTATAGAAATCGCGATTGGCAATGAGTTGTCAAGGAGCAGAGGGGCACACAAGGTCCCCGGCATTCTCGAATGCCCAGGACAATGATGAACCATAAACGCGAGGAAGTCAGCCTTTTGGGGCCAGAGTGGTACCACTATTATGGCGCTCAATATCTTTTTGCTTTATCCACAACGTTGCGCAAGGGTTGCTTGGCCAAGTAAAGGCGCAAATTATCTGCGATGAGAGCGTAGTGCCGCTCCCACAACTTTGCGGTGAGGGCGGCGGTGTGAGGCGTGATCAAAAGATTTTCCAACGACCAGAACGGGGATTCGGGCGGCAAAGGTTCGGTGGAAAATACGTCGAGAGCGGCGCCGGCGATCTGCTTTTTCTGCAGGCACTCCAGAAGCGCCTGTTCATCAATCAGCGCGCCCCGGCTCACGTTAACAAGATAAGCATCGGATTTCATTTTGGAGAGGCGCTCACGGTTGAACAGACTGAGCGTGCTGGGGAGGGTAGGAAGAGTAATGAGCACGAAATCGGCACGAGGGAGAAGGCGGTCAAGCTCGCTCATCGCATATACTTCGTCCGCACCTTCGGCGCCTTTGTGCACGTCCTCACGGACTACGATTATTTTCATGCCAAAGGCCCTGGCGCGCGGAACCACTTCGCGGCCAATGCTGCCTGCGCCCAGCAGAAGCAAAGTTGCATCGGCGAGTTCGCGGGGCATGGGAGATTCCTGAGACATATCGCCTTGTCCCCATTTGCGCTGCGCCTGGTACCGAAATGCGGAGGGCAGACGCTTGGCCAGCGCCAGCATGAACGCCATAGAGTGCTCGGCGACAACCATGCCGTGAATGGT
>Ga0207096_1033_pt1 | contig 25101 bp, 25 predicted proteins | sample Alteio_BWMinHeat_86_FD_153547 | JGI IMG/M metagenome (GOLD analysis project Ga0207096, IMG submission 153547) | Enriched cells from forest soil in Barre Woods Harvard Forest LTER site, Petersham, Massachusetts, United States -... | ecosystem: Environmental > Terrestrial > Soil > Temperate forest >...
TTGTAATGATGGATTACTCCAGCGATTTCAACTGCTTATTTACCCAGATGACGTCAAAGAGTGGAAACTTGTTGATAAAGTGCCTAATAAAAAGGCCCAGCAAGAATCCGCAATGATCATGAGGAATCTGGCTTCCATGAACTTTTCCGACTATGGGGCGATTCAGGAAGGTGACGATACACCTTACTTCTGTTTTACCGATCACGCTCAACATACTTTTTTCGTGTGGTTAACAGAGTTAGAGCGTGAAAAACTTACCGCTGAGGAGGAGCCCATCCTTCTGGAGCATTTTGCCAAGTACCGTAAGCTCATGCCAGCTTTAGCTTTGATCTTCCATCTCATCAATGTTGCCAGTGGAAAGGCCCGTGGTCCTATCTCTGTCGATTGTGTTGAGAGGGCTGCGGCTTGGTGTGAATATTTGGAAGGGCATGCTCGGCGGATTTACGAGATGGGCCTCAGTCCTGGGTATCAAGCCGCAAGGAATCTTGCGAGACGGATTCAGAGTCGAGATTTAAATGATCCTTTCGACGTGAGAGATGTTTACCGAAAGGAATGGGCTTTTCTGAAAACCAGAGAAGAGGTTGAGGCGGCTTGTGAGCTTCTTATAGATCTGGGCTGGTTAAAAGAGGGGACTCTTTCTGAGGGACGCAAATCAAAAAGATGTTTCTATGTTAACCCCAAAATTCTGAAGAGAGGTAACCATGAATAGGTGGTTGCATAAATTTATGGAAAAACCCGACATTTTCGACAACACCGACATTTCCGACAGATTCGAGCTTTTGGATAAAAAAATGGAAAATATGCACGGCATAGGACCCGACAAAACCGACAGATTCGATCCAAATCTGAATATGTCGGGTTTGTCGGGTCGTGCCCCGGGGCTTTTAGATGAAAATTTTTTTCCTTATGATGAGTATGACTTTGATGAACGGCTTTCCATTGCGGAGTATGAGGGAGAAACCTCTCCCGTAGAGGCCCATCGCATAGCTTATCTGGATGCTTTCATTTCGGTATTAACATCTCTTCCAGCAACGGCTTCTCAAAGGGGTTGGTTGGGTATGAGAATACAAACTGCTCTTGCCTGGATTGAGGCTCAGGGATTTCATAGCATAAACTAAACTCCTCTCTGATCTTTACCTTTATTAAAAACAACCGGGAAATTAACCAGGAAGTCTTGACGAGGTTCTTGCTTCCTGGTAGATTTCCTAGCATGAAGATAGAACAATTTTTATCGCTAGAAGAAGGAAAGACTCTGGAGTTTAAAGAAAACTCTTTGAGTTCTCAAAATATAGCAAAAACGATTATAGCCTTTTCTAACACTGCAGGAGGCATCCTTATTTTGGGTGTGCAGGATGCAGATAAGAAGGTGATTGGTATAGAAAATCCAATCAAAGAGGTTGAAAGAATAGCTAATATCATTAATGACTGCATATCTCCTAAGATTGCTCCCAACATTGATGTTATTTCCTATAGAAATAAAAACTTAGTACAAGTGCAGATCTATCCTGGAGCGAATAAGCCGTATTACCTTAAGTCCGCTGGCTTACCAAAAGGGGCTTACTATAGGATTGGCTCTACCAATCGAGAAGCTGATCATACCATGATTGAAGAGCTGAAACGGTCTGTAACTTATGAATTCTTTGATGAAACCCCTATGCTGGATTTAAACCCGGAAGAAGTTGACTTCCGGGTTGCTTCCGGGTTCTTCAAAAACAAAAAAGTTTTGAGCAAAAGGGACCTTCAAACCCTGGAGTTAATCGTTACAAATCAAGGTAAACAGGTTCCTTCTGTAGGTGGGGTTATCCTTTTTAGTCCTCGAAGAGAGAAATTTTTCCCAGATTGTTGGATACAAGCAGGTAGATTTTTAGGAACAACAAAATCTGAGATTATGGATTCTGTTGAAATTCATGATTACCCAATAAACTCTATAGAAAGAGGCACCGATTTTGTTAAAAAGCATTCGATGCTTGCCTATAAGATTGAGGGCTTACAAAGAACGGAGCATTGGTCGGTTCCTATCAAAGCCGTAAGAGAGGCTTTAATTAATGCTTATGCTCACATGGATTATTCTCAAGCTGGCGCTCCAATAAGAATCTCCATTTTTGATGATCGTTTAGAAATAGAGAATCCGGGTCTTTTACCCTTTGGACTTACAATTAATGATATTATAGAAGGTGTTTCAAAAATACGAAATAAAGTCATTGTCAGGGTTTTGCATGAATTGGGATATATTGAGCGGTGGGGTTTGGGTATCAATCGAATAATGGAATCCTGCACACATGCTGGCTTACCCTTGCCTGAGTTCAAGGAAATAGCAAATCGCTTTCGGGTAACAATATTTACGAAGAGAGTGGAATCTCTTAAACAAGATAAAATTGATCAAGAAATTATCGAGTTTATAAAGGCTTCAGAGGGTTTATCAACAACTGAAGTGGCAACAAAAGTAGGATTATCAGCGCGTGCAGTTAGGGAACGGTTGAAAAATCTCGTTGATTTGGACCTACTTTACGTTGTGAGTACTGGACCTTATGACCCTTATAAGAAATTTAAAGCAAGAGCGAATCAGTTAAAATAACAACCCGCCTTGTTTGCAAGGCATGTTCAGTTCTTGCTTTTTGCCAACGAGGATAGTGTGACTTCATCTTAACTTACCTTACCTTAATTTTCAAAACTGGCGTTTTTATAAATCTTAGTCTTGCGTTTTTACAAACTTAAACCGTGCGTTATTATATATCAGATAGTGGCGATTTTGTGCACAGTATAAGAGAGTGGGTGTAAAAAGTACCCATAGGCGGTCCTCAACTCTTACAATTTTCCTAAATTTTTCTGCTTGACTCTACCAATAAACAGGAGCAAACTGGCCAAAGCTCCCCCATTTGGGGGAGCCGTAGGTTAAAGATGTTCGAACCATCTTCACCCTACTAACCATAACGATAAAAGGAATATCGCCATGACTGACCAAAGAGTAGCTCAGGTCGAGCATCTTGCACAACAACTATCAAAAAAACTCAGAAAAATTGACGAATTAATGAATGAGGCATGGCTCGAACATGAGCTGGCCCGTGATACATTTCGACAGCTTTTGGTAGCTCATTATAAGTTCTTAGGCAACGAAGGTATCACTTATTCGGTGGTATAGAGCCTCATTTATTTCCGCTGAACTCTTAATGGATGCGCTCCTATGGGGAGAAATGGCGCTGGCTGAGCATTTGTTGCTTGGTGTTGTATTCGCTCACCAGCCTTACTTCCTACTGTGGGTCATCCAGGTGGAGTTTTGTGGAAAAAATGAGGACACCGCTGAGGAATCTTGAATCATGGTGTGGGGTGAGCGTTTTTTTGTTATTTCCTGAGCTAATGATGAAAAGGTTCCTCAGCTTTCTATTTCTCTTATCCAATAAAGGCTGCTTTATAAAATTCCGATATTCTCTTATCCAATAAAGGCTCAATGTCTCGGAATTTTTGCCCCCCAATCAACCCTTGTTTTCACGCACCATGGCGTAAAACGTGCGCCAAGCGCTTGCTTACGCTCTCTTATTCATCTTTTCTTCAAATTCCTTGATGGTTTCTAGGATTTCTTTAAACGAGGGGATGGGGCCAAAGATCATCTGTTCCATTTTTCTATAATCCTCATCCAACAGCTCTCGGAGATCTTCATGAGGAAAAACGGAAAGCGTTCCAGGCATAGCCTCCTCATATTTAGCCCAGCCCACTCTAAAATACTTTTTCTTATGCTCAATAACGTCTTTTAAAAGAGAGAGATTGTTAAGGGCATTTTCTGCAACTCCCTTCTTCACCAGTTGATGAATGTCGTAATAATGGCGGGAGAGACGATCTCCAAAGGCTTTCTCTTTAGGACGGTTATTTTCAGCATGTAGGAGAGTAATTTTTTCCCAGAATGTTCGAACAGGAGAAAGCGTGCGGATGGCGGTGCTCTCCCCAATCAGAATATCTTGCATCATGTCATCGATAAACGATTTAACCGTTGTTGTTTCAAAAGGAGTGATTTCTCCTCTTACCCCAATCTCAAGAAGAACAGACTGCTTTACGTAAGGATTATCAAAGGTTTTAATAACTGATGGGTAGAAAAAGCGTAAATTTTTTGGCTCAGCCTCATCGGGGATTATTTGCCAACGTTTCTGTCCGAGAGCAGATTGGACAGCCTTCTCTAAAATCGGCTTAAAGGTATGTGCAATATAATCTGAAGCCAATCTATCGTTAGAATCAATCAATCTCTCCAAGGCTTTCCCTGATAATCCTTGAGCCTCCACACCCTCATGAAAAATCTTTCGGTTGAGGGTGAGGTCCAAATCTTCTGAAAATCGTGAGATAATTCCATAGCATTTCGACAGGGAAGTGCCGCCTTTAAAAGTAATATCCTTTGAAACATCTTGTTGGAAAATCTTATTTAAGAGCCAACTCACCCAGAAATCCTTCTCCACCAGAACAGGGGAAATGTTGAGGTGGGAGGAGGCCCGAAGGATTAATTCGTTTTTTTCTGCGGTGTTTAAGCTAATGAACTGAGGCATATTTCAAGATCCTATCGATATGAGGAATCAAGCTTAACAGAGTCTTATTTTTTAGGGAACTCAGGGCTTTCACATCCTTGTCAGTCAAACGTCTTGAAAGAGCTTGAAGCGTATCATCTGGTACGATGCTGTTTCCAAAATAACGCAGAGCCTGAATGATGAGGCCAACAGGTTTTCCTGCACCCACAAGTTTCTTGGGAGAGGCATGTATGAGTTGAATATCAATACCACAGATCTGCAAGGTATGGGATTTTCCATTTGTGAGAAACGTCGTTTTTGCAGGAACTTGCGTTGTTAAGCTCAAGGCGTTCGCCGCGCCCAAGGGATCCAAAGTAATTGTTTGCCCTGTTCTTCTGGCATAGGCTTTTACGATATCGGAAAGGGCCGGACTCAAATCCCCTAGTAGCGGACTTGTACTAGGCTTATCATACAGTCCATACCCTAATCTGCGAATAACGCCAGAGTGTGCAAGTCGGTGAAGAGTCACATCCACGTTTCCTCTGGATCCCAGATCACTAAAATCATTCGCGCAAAACACTGCTCCAGGGTTTTGCCTTGTAATTTGATCTTTTAATAGCTTCGCAATAGACATCATCATCTCCTCCTTATGTAAATAATAATAGCCTTTTTTCTTACAAAAGTCAAGAAAAGTGATAAACAAATCCCTGAGGCCGATTGCGAAGAATATAAAAAGAGATCGATCATTAGTGATTGATATAACTGTCTTGGCGAACTTTGTAAAAAGTTTGACAAGCGCGCTTATACGTTGCCTTTGGCAACTGCGCTTCGGTGCACGCACCGTAGACGATTAGGGAGCATTAAATCTGATGGCTCTCTACCATTTCAGCGCAATTAAAGTTTCTGATTAAGATCCCGTACGACACAATCCCGACTAGCTTTTACATTTATCTGGCTTTTTTCTATTTTCATTCAACCATTTGGAAAGTTTTTTAGAGCTTTTCAGATGCTCTTGCTTCAGTGTAAGTCCTTTCATATCGCATAGAAACTGCGCAAAGGCGAGCTGCCTGCCGCTAGGTTCGAAATCCTGAGACCCTTCTGCTTGCATGCGAGAAGCGATGGATCTCAGCTCCAAAATTCGATCGTGAGGTACCCAAACTTGCACGAGAGATAAATTAAGTGCCCTCATTTTTTCACGATGTTTTCGCTGCCGATTGGCGCTCGTATTCATGATTTTTAGATTCTCGCGCATTGTCACTGTCACATTTTTTAACAAAGTGACCTCAATGTCAAGGTATTCCTAAACTCCCGCCGCATTCGTGAGAATGCATATTGCGTATGTCCCAAATCTGACGATCTGGTCCCTAACATCTTTGATGATTTTAGGCCTTCATTTTTAATCATAATTCCCTTCTATAATCAAATTTTGTGTGAGATCACTCCCACCATAAAAAGCTCTTCCCCTTGGCGTAGCGAATGACAAAAATAAACCTCCTCGAAAAACGTAAAAAAGCTATCGAACAACGGATGAATACGTTGAAAGAAATGGGAGCTTCCCCATTGCATAAACAGGAGCTTGTTGATATCTTTCTTCATGAACTAATTTTTGCTGTTATTTAGGAGGGCATTCTCATGTTTAATGATATTTTAAAATTCGTTTTTTTCCTCTTTTTCGTGAGTCTGAGCCCTCATCCTGCGCAAACGATGGATGACGATTCAGCTGATCCTCAGACGAATCCTGTAAAGAAAATTGTAGTTGTTGGGGGCGGACTAGCCGGCCTAAGTGCAGCTTATGAACTTCGGAAGCAAACGCTCGTCAATCATATTATAGACCTGTATGAAGGGAGGGACTGTCTTGGAGGGCGGGTTCATACTCACTACTTTAATGGTAATAAACAGTATTATGAAGAGGGGGCAACCTGGATTGACCAAGAACATTCCCATATGAGGAACTTTGCAAAAGAATTGGGCGTACCTCTGATTTCACATGGATATGGATCAAAAAATACGATTGTGAGATGGAATGGACAAGAGTATCCCATTAATGAACTTCTTGATAAATTTCAAGATGCCCATAAAGAACTTCAAGCCTTTTGCAAGCCTTTGAATTTAGATGATCAAAACTCTCTAGCCCTTCATTCACGTTCTTCTCTTAGCCCTTTTACGAAAGCTCTCATGACAACCTGTTATCAAGATGAGACAGGAAAATCGATAGATAATGCCCCTGTTTCCAGCCTTAAATTTATTGCAGAACGCTTGGAAAACTTTGCGAATCTTGCTACTCTCAAGAACCTTAATGTGCCTTTTAAAAGCTACTGTCTGCAAGCTATAGACTGGTGGTATTCTTTGTACCGTTACACAGTAGCGGGAGGCGCGTCGACCTTAATTGAAGCCCTTCATAAGAAAGTTAAAGATGCTGTTTGGTGCAACCTTAATCATAAACTAACAAAAATCACACGAAAAGCTGATCGATTTCATTTATCCTTTGAAACAAAAGAAAGTGAAAAGAAAGAAGTTATTGCTGATTATGTCATTATAACCCTTCCGTTTAGTACGTTGCGGAACGTCCAGATCGACGATTCTATAGGGTTACGTGAGAATCAGAAACGCGCTATCCGAGACCTCCCTTACGGAACAAATGCAAAGGTTGGCATTCCTTTAAACCGTGATTTAGATGACCTGATTCTTTACCTGAATCTTGATAACCATCATATGGCTTGGTCTGGGGGAAAAAATGTTTTGACCCTTCATATGAATTCTAATGAAGGTAAATCACTTTCTCCAAAGAACATTCCCAATAGCGTTCATTTACTTAAGCAAAATTTTCAGAAGGATGACACGGGAGAGATTGCACAGAAAAATTGGTTTCAAGATCCTTATGCTTTAGGCAGTTATTCAACGTTTAAAGACGATGGCAATTCTATATTCAATATCCCCTCAACAGATTACCCTGGCCTCCAACGTTTTGCAGAACCTATAGATAATAAGCTCTATTTTGCAGGAGAACATACGGATATTGCGTTTTCTGGCTTCATGGAAGGGGCTTTACGCTCTGGTCAAACTGTAGCCCAACAGCTTGCGAAAGCTGTCACTAGAAAAGTCGCACAAGAGCATTAATACGCTCTTCGAATAATGGCTAAATTCTGGGCAGTGACTTTATAGCGTATTCGGTTTGCATCTTCATGGAGCTAAACAGGATATGCTTAACTTCCAACGAGTACCCTCAGCAGTTAATACCAATAGCCCCGCATGCCGCGGGACACTCATGGGACAGTTGGAGACAAAAAACAGTAACAAACCTGTATAAGAAGCAGCAAAGGATCCGAGATACTGCCTTGATTTAATTGACATAGTTTGTTAACGTTTGTTATGAGCCAAACATTCCAACCGTCTCCAAAACCGGGGGTTGGGGGTTCGAGTCCCTCCACTCCTGCCACTTTTTACCTTCCGTCTTTTCATTATCGAACGCAGTGTGCAGGTTTTTAACTCGATACAATAAATACGAAACATCGTTGAGGTCGTTGCGAACACCCCACCGCCCGCACTAGTGTCCGGGGAAAAATAAGAGGCCCTAACATGAGTAAAATCCAAATGAAAGTTGTTGAGATGATTCGAGTAATAATCGTCGCCGTTCTCGTTTTCGGTTATGGAGTTTTGGGCGTGTAAAAAGGTTTGTTTTAACAAGTGTGCAAACATCTTTTAACCGCAGAGAATTTTGCATTAACCCATTGTAAAGCTTTAACAATACATAAGAAATTAATGCCACAAATATCTGAATCATAATGGCGTTGCGACTTTCGCCCATAAACCGCTTGATTTTGAGGTTTTGCTTTAACCATTTGAATAATAATTCAATTGACCAACGTTCCTTGTACCACCCTGCAATCTGTTGCGCTGAAGCATTGAGATCGTTCGTAACGATCATAAAAGGGGCTTCCTTACCGCTTGGATGTTGAATCTCAATTAATTGCAGCGGAATCTCAAAAGATCCCTTGGCTCTTTTGCTTTGCCAATGACGGTTTGATAAGACAATAACTTGATGCTTACGAATAAATCCCTTGTCTTCCTCAGCTATTTCATAGGACTTTACAACCCTATAAGCAGCATTTTTCTTCAAACGCGTAACAAAGACAGATCCTGTGTCAGCTATGTCTTTCCACCACTTATAATCACAATACCCCTTATCAAACACATAAATTCTATTGGCTCTCAAAGAAAGCCTTTGAGCAACTGTTATGTCATTGACGTTAGAATGATCAATAGCAACATATTCAATGTGATCATCACCATGGTTATATTGAACATGAAGTTTTAATCCTGTGTTAGACTTGCGAGTCTTTGTGTCCTTTGCCCATTCATGTCCACGACTTTTTAAAAGAAGCAAGGATGAATCCAGAACCGTTAAAACACTTTGTAAGCTCTTCTTTTGAGCACATAAGCGAGAAATCAGCGTCGTTGAGATATCTCGAAAGAGCGCAAAATCACGATTATTATTTGCATCTGAAAGGGTGGATCGTTTTACATTTTTCGTATGTAAATGATAGTGGCATTCAGGATGAGAATTCAGCATCACTTCAAGCTCACGAAGGCTGGTGACGCCAGCTAATTGGCCTGCAATCATTGCAACCAAATGGTCCCAAGACTTAAAAGTTTTTGTGTAATGATCGCCTTTATGCTGATCTACAATTTTTTTGATTTCTGAGCGTGGAAGTAACTTTAAAATTTCATTTAACATGCTATTGTTGTACATAGAGCTGCTCCTGCTAAAGTTAAGTCTTCAACTCATACTTTAGCCGAAATTCCAGAGCAGCTCTACTCTTTCTTCATCCTTCTATCTTTTTCCCCGGACACTAGTGCACCGCCCGGGGAAACTGTTGGGTGCCAAGTCACGGGATTAATTACTTATTAACTCCCCTTTGGTAAATTACGCATTAGCAAATGAAATAGAAAAATGTTTATTTAAGGGTAGCAATTTCTTAAAAGAGAGGAAAAATTTTATGGCTCAAGAAACAAATATCCCACCTTTTGGAGAGGAAGGCTTAAAACTATTTCAGCAGGTTAACCCATTTACACAATTTAAGTTTCCACAGGGTAATATGGGACCACTGCTCTACAGTCATCAAAAAAATATGGAGTTGATGGCCAATGTTCAGCAACTAACGACTGAAACTGCAAAATCAATCATGAATCGTCAAAATGAATATTTCAAACAAGGCTTTGATCAATGCAGCGAGCACTTAAAATGTTATGGTACTAAATCTCCCCTAGAAGAGCAAACCACTCACCACGCAGAAATTTCTAAAGAACTCTTCAATAAAACAACAGAGCATCTGTATGAGGTTAATTCTACACTTACACAAGCTAATAAACAAATCATTGAACTTTTTCAAGCGCGTTTTCAAGAAGGCCTTGAAGAGTATTCCCATCTAACAAAAAAGAGAAAAGATCAAAATTAAAGACAAAATAATATGTCAACAAGATTACAAAAATTGGATAAAAATCAGAAACGTCCATCGTTTCAAACCATTGCTTTATTATTGCAGGGCGGGGGCTCTCTCGGTGCTTATCAAGCTGGCGTTTATCAAGCACTAGCAGAAGTCAATATTCATCCTGATTGGGTTTCAGGCACATCCATTGGGAGTATTAATGCAGCAATTATCGCTGGTAACCCTCCGGATAAACGCGTTCAAAAGCTTAGAGAATTCTGGGAGTATATTACGACACAATATGCCCCAGATTATTTAAAATTCTTTTTTCCTGATTTAAGTAAGGGAGATATAGCCCGAAGTTATTTAAATGAAATGAGTTCAATTGCCACAGCTTTAAGGGGCGTAAATGGAATGTTTAAGCCATGGCCTTTTTCACCTTGGTTTCAATGGTCGGGGACTTCAGAAGCCAGAAGCTATTACGACAATGCAGAACTTAAGGAAACACTGTTGCGCTTTATAGATTTTAATCGTATTAATTCAGAAAAAATAAGATTGAGTATTGGTGCTGTAAATATAAGAAGTGGAAATTCTGTTTATTTCGATACAACAACCCATAACATTTCTCCTGAACATATAATGGCTTCTTGCGCCCTTCCGCCAGGCTTTCCGCCTGTTGAAATTGAAGGTGAGCCTTACTGGGATGGTGGTCTTATTTCTAACACTCCCTTGCAATGGGTCTTAGATGGAAGCCCCTGCGAGGATACATTAATATTTCAAGTTGATTTGTGGAGTGCACGAGGTAACTTACCCCGAAACATGCCAGAGGTCATGACACGTCTTAAAGAAATTCAGTATTCTAGCCGCACGCGTAGTAATACGGAAAGGTTTAGGGATATCCAGAAAATGCGTTATGCTGTTGCTAACTTTCTCGATGCGCTTCCAGATAATTTAAAAGAGATACCTGAGGCTGAGTTTCTTCAGTCAATTGCGATCCGCAAGATTTATAATATCATTCATTTAATCTATCGTCCCAAAAACTATGAAGGCCATTCAAAAGATTATGAATTCTCTCGATTAAGTATGGAAGATCATTGGGATGCAGGTTATTTTGATACAATTCATACGCTCCGCCATCCTGAAAGTCTCGAACGACATGTTGATAGAGAACCTGTTTTAACTTTTGATTTTACGAAAGATGGTGCTGATTAATAATATTCGACATAAAAGGAGAAAATAATATGCGTTTAAAGGATAAAGTAGCCGTTATTACAGGAGCAGGTAGCGGAATTGGCAAAGCCATCGCCGAGAAATTTGCAAAAGAAGGGGCAAAAGTTGCCATCGCGGACATAGACTTAGAGACTGCTGAAATAACAGCCAAAGAGATTCAAAAGAGCGGCCATGAGGCTATGGCTGTTGCTATGGATGTGACGGATGAGGAACAAGTGGAAACAGCTATCGCAAAGGTTATATCGGCCTATGGAGGTGTTGATATCCTTGTGAGTAATGCAGGTACTCAGTTCATTGCTCCTATCGAAGACTTACCGTTTAAGGAATGGAAAAAGCTACTCGCCATTCATCTTGACGGCGGGTTCCTTACCACACGTGCCTGCATCAAGGATATGTACAAGAGAGGCAAGGGGGGGAGTATCATTTATATGGGGTCAGTTCATTCTAAAGAAGCCTCTGCCTTAAAAGCACCTTACGTAACAGCGAAACATGGGCTGATCGGATTATGTGAGGTGGTTGCAAAGGAAGGCGCCAAGCACAATGTTCGCGCAAATGTCATTTGTCCCGGCTATGTAAGAACGCCACTCGTTGACAAGCAAATTCCAGAGCAAGCAAAAGATTTAGGAATCAGTGAAGAGGATGTCATTAAGAAAGTCATGTTAAAGGATACTGTTGATGGGAAATTCACAACAACAGAAGACGTTGTGGATGTGGCTTTGTTTTTTGCCTCTTTCGATTCCAATGCCTTGACGGGCCAATCCCTCTGCGTAAGCCATGGTTGGTTTATGCAGTAGCAAGGAGAATGAAAAAGATGAAAATATCAGATGTAAAAAAGACAGCTTTTTCTATGCCTCTGCATTCTCCTGCCTATCCGAGAGGACCTTACCGCTTTATTAACCGTGAGTTTCTGACCATTACCTATGAAACCGACATGGATAAACTAAAAAAAGTTGTTCCTGAACCTCTGGAAGTGACGGATCCTCTTGTGAAGTTTGAATTTATCCGCATGCCTGATTCTTCTGGGTTTGGAGACTATACGGAATCTGGGCAAGTCATTCCGGTTACCTTCAATGGGCAAAAGGGTTTGTATTCTCACGCCATGTATCTTGATGATGAAGCGCCCATTGCTGGGGGACGAGAGATATGGGGTTTCCCGAAAAAATTGGCCAGTCCCAGCCTCCATGTTGTACAAGAAACTCTTGTGGGACAGCTGCATTATGGAGACTGTCAGGTTGCTTTAGCAACCATGGGATATAAATATAGCGAATTAAATATTCAAGATATATACAATTCTCTTCTGATGCCAAACTATCTCCTCAAAATCATTCCCCATGTGGATGGATCTCCCCGCATTTGTGAGCTGGTTGAGTATTATTTAGAAAACGTAACCGTTAAAGGGGCGTGGAGTGGTCCAGCGGCTCTTCACCTTATCCCCCATGCCATGGCCCCCGTCGCTGACCTTCCTATACGGAAAGTTATCTCAGCAACACACGTCCTAACCGATTTAACTCTCCCTTATGGAAAGGTTGTTTGGGATTATTTAAAAGAGTAGGCTTTATATTATGCCTACGCTCTATACAATTGGCCATTCAACCCGAACTCTCAAAGAGTTTATGGCCATATTGCATGCCTACAACATTACCCAGCTGGTTGATATCCGTACGGTTCCAAAATCCCGCCATGTGCCTTGGTTTAATCAAAATGCTTTGAAGCTAGCTCTTCGTAAAGAACACATCCATTATATCCATATGCAAGAGCTGGGTGGATTACGCCACACCCATAAAAATTCCATTAATCAAGGATGGCTTAACACCAGTTTCCGCGGATTTGCAGATTATATGCAAACTCCTGAATTTTATGCAGGGCTGAAACAATTAAATCAACTGATAAAGAAGAAAAACAATGTCGTGATGATGTGCGCTGAAGCTGTACCCTGGCGATGTCATCGCTCTCTCATTGCTGATGCAGAAATCGTTCGCCACACAAAAGTTTTACATATTATGAGTGAAACAAGTGTTCACGCCCACAAGCTCATTCCATTTGCCGTCATTGATCGAACGAAAAGGCCCATTAAGGTTTTTTATCCTTGAATCAGGAAACATAATCAATACAACACATAAATATTACTTGACAATTTATTTATATTTATTATAGATTGTGCATTTAAATGTTGGTGTTAATTATGAGGTTGGTATGTTTTTGAGTCAATGGTTCATGTATAATGCTTTTGGAAATATGAAAAGATCATTTCAAAGGGGATTCGATTCATATGATCCCTTGCTTACAACAGTTGATAAGGCAATCGAAAGAACAAGATCATTACGAGCTCATGTCGATTTCACCCAAACAATGGGATTTTTTTTTAGAAATACTCCTCAGGAAATAAAACAAGGAAAACATTTGAAGAATGGGGTACGGACACTTATTTCAACCCCTCCGGCACCAAATGATAGAGTTGTTCTTTACGTCCATGGTGGAGCCTTCGTTTTAGGATTAATGAATGTCCAAATGGATTTTGCAGCTCAACTTTCCAAAGCAAGCCAGGCGATTGTATGGTCAGTCGATTATCGCCTTGCTCCTGAGTATCCCTTTCCAGCAGGGCTCGAGGATGTTTTTACGGTATACAAGGCCATACTCAGCGAAGGAATCAACCCAAAAAAGATAACCCTCGTGGGTGAATCAGCCGGTGGAAACCTGCTGTTAGGTTTGCTGCTTAAAATAAAACAGGAAAAGATTTCTCTTCCTGGAGCCGCAGTGCCTATATCTGCTTTGACAGATTTTAACATGACGGGTGAATCCTATCAGATGAGGGAGCATCTTGATCCGATGCTTCCTGTTGATCGCAAAAAAACGGTGCATTTTTCATATCTTCGCGGCGAATCTCCGGATAACCCTCTTGCATCCCCTTTACTTGGGGATCTCGCGGGCTTACCTCCCTTATTCATCATGGTTGGAGGAAGAGAAATTCTACATAGTGATAGCGTTAACTTTGCTGAAAAAGCGAAGAAGGCAGGGGTTGATGTCACCTTAGACGTCGATGAAAAAATGTTCCATGCTTACCCTCTTTTCTATAACACGTTTGATGAAGCAAAGTTAGCAATAGGAAAAATATCTTTGTTTATCCAAATGAAAACATGAATCTCAATACGCCAACCATTTGGATCAACAATAAAGGCGCCATAATAACCCGGATGATATTCGGGACGAGGTCCTGGGGCACCATTGTCTATACCACCCAGTTCCAAGCACTTTGCATACCATTGATGAATGGCCTCTATGTTAGGAGCGACAAACTTGGTCATAAAAGTCTCGGCTTTCCTCAAAGTTTTTTACGGAAACAGAAATGTGATCAATCATGGTTTTTTTCCTCCTGCCTTAGCTATCTTGTACAATAACAAATCTGTTTTTGCGCAGACGCACCCCTACAAATCCAATCATAGCGGCCCCTAATAGAGCACACAACGGAATTATCATGAGGGCTATACCATAGGACTCCATGGTGTATTGTCTAAATCACCATAAAAATCACAGAAATCTCACAAATTTAATTTTTTTCCCATATGGGCAATTTGCCGAATGGTTACAATTTGACATTTCATACAGTAGGTGTAGACTGTTAAATATAGGCTCAGATAAGTGTGTTTAAGAGGGATTATACCGTAAAAAACAACTTCGCTCCCAGTCCCATGAGAACGCCACCCGTAACCCGCTCAATCCAGTGGCCAATGGCATTGAATTTCTCTCTTGTTCGTTTGCCAGACAAACAAAAAGCCACAAAGCTAAACCAGGCCAACGTTTCAACAAAAATAATATTTCAGCCACATCTCGTATCGTGAATGCCTTGATTGACTATGACCTTGTTGGGTTTAAGGCCTTATGGGAAAGGATGGTTTTTTCGAAATAGACCTCTTTCGAAACTGAATTTGACCCACACTCGGTGTCATCCTGAGCATTGACATCGTCACAGGTGGATTTAGCTATATCAATGCACAAGCCTTTACCCAGCTTTTACGAAACATTGGAAGTAACGCGGGAGGCTATGCTTTCAATTTGGCTCTGTCAATTTTAATATTGACAATAAAAATAAAGTCTATATATCAGAGAAAGTAGTTTTTTATAGAGGGTGTTATGAGAAAATATATTTACAGTTTGATGTTGGGTACAACAATTTTAGCAACAACTGCTGCCGTTGCAATGGACACATGGGAGGATCTAGAAGAAGGATCAGGTCAGGTATCTGGAGCACTTATAACTTTTAGTAAACCCGCAGATGATCAGTGGATGATGCCGGACGACGTTATCAAGGGAAAAATTTTACCACAAACTTCCCTCATCGGAGTTGTTTCATTAGCTTGTGTTTCACAACGCCTATATGTACTATCTCGTGATTTTCTAGCCGAAATTTATAAGGATGTATCCATCCCAGTAAAATATTTTATACCGCTCGTTATACGCCATCCCGAGCTAGGAATAGAGCAACAAAAGCAAAAGGCCTCTCAAGTGCTCGATAAGTTTTATAGTTGCATAAAGGGGATATCCTCCACTTCAAGATGGATCTCGCTATTACAAGATAACGAGAGTGGTACAATCTCCCCTGAACGTGTACTCGTAGAAGGTCTTAAAGAACCAGAATTCCGAAATATTTTTTACAATTATGTCGTTCAAGACATTGCCAAGAAAAGCCATGGTTTTTCTTATAATGATCTTATAGGGTATATCCACCATCTTACCAAAGAAAATCCTGAAACGATGGTGCACCTCAAACCTCTTTTAAAGGCTATTACCTTAAAAACGCCACAAGAATTCTGCAATGTTGGTGAATCAATCCCGGGCATGGGCATGTTCTCCTCATATATTGTAGATGGAATGGATGCAGACCTTTCCCTCGCCATCTATAAAGCAGCTCTTAATTTTAAACCTCAGAATGACACGTCTTATAATTTTAATACAAACTTACAATTAGCCAAAAGATTAAAAGGCGGCATTAGAGATGACGAATTAGGGTTTAAAAAATTATGTTGTTTGTGGGAGTGGTATTACAAGGCGAGGGAACGACACTCATCACTTTACGGAGAAGGCGCTCATTTAAATGAGTTTGCACAGGACTTGTTACACACGGGTTCGACTCTTACAAAGAAACTCACAGTTGATGATCTTAATCTTGTAGAAGTTATCCAAAGTTTTTCAGATATTGAAAAACTAGGCGCATTGTGTCATTTTTTGTTAGAACATAATAGGTTTCCCTTTGATAAAGACTTTTACGACTTTCTTTTACAGGTGAAGGGCAATGATATCGTGAATTATGTGGAAGGGAGCCTTAACGCGCTTCCCATTTATTCCACATCTGGCATCCAGGAACTGCATACTCAAGGACATAGGGGGCAGGGTGTGACGATAGCCGTATGCGACTCAGGGCTTGAGAACATCCATGTCTCAACCGCCGGCTGGGGTACCTTTAAGGCTAGACACACTTTATGGAATATATTCAATCAATTAAATCCACGACTCGGAAAGAGTCTTCCTTTGCAAAAACATGCTCCTCTTGAAAACAAGCAACGCACCAATGAAGTAGTGCCTCATCAAGCCAACATGTATTTAGAACATCATGCTAGAACGACATTGAACCACCTTCGTGCCATTGCCCCTGGGGCAAGTATTTTGCCTGTTGAGCTTGGAAAAGATGTAGAGAACTGGAAGAAAGCGCTGACTAACTTAGCACAGAATCCAGACATCCACCTGATTAGTATTGGGTTACCCATTCCTGGTGGAGAAAATATCGATCCTCAGCTTAAGGAAGCTTTTCTTGCTTGTGCAAAAAACGGGAAGGCTGTTGTATTGGAAAGGGAGATGGCTGTGGATAATGAAACGTGCTGGAATAAAACCTTACCTTATCTCAATACCAACCTTTCTCATTACCTCCACAATTTCGACGGCACCCAAAGTGGGTCTAATAGCAGTCCCTCCATTTCAAAGCTAAAAGCTACTCTAACAGAGGATCCGTTTTGGGCAAGCCATAGTACGAACGACATACGAGCCCATCAGTTATTTGCAGATCAAGCACAAGATTCCCCTCTCTCTTCTCATACGCTTGTCGTAGGGACATCTTTAAAGAGTCCTAATTTGGTCAAGAAATCTGTGCAAAATAATTATGTGTATATCAATGGAGATCACAAAACATTTTTTCATATTAATGATTGGTACTATGGTAAGGATCTAGCTTTTGAACCTCAAGGCTCGAGTGCCGTTGCAAGTGGCATTATGGCGTGTTTATGGAGCGCTGCAGGCTTACAAACACCGGGATCCCAGATTCTTAGCGCTGTGCGAGAGACAGGAGAGAAAGATGAGACTGTTACTTCTGATCAACAGGGGCGCGGTAAAATGAATCCTTTAGAAGCTTTAAAGAAGCTACAATAGCTCAGCATTCATAGATAACTTTTGGGCACAACTCGAGAATCTTCATGATACGTTTTAACCTCTAATGGGTCTTTTTAAAAACATAGGTATGAGATTGGAAAAAATCACGTTCATACTTGCAACATTTTATTTTATTTTGTTGCTGGTCAATTAATAAGTTGGTTCTTATAATATGACGTTGCTCTGCTAGACCTCCATTTAGATGGAAGTTGAATACCCTGTTTTAACAGGATTTTTTGAGATCAACGCGTCGTTGTTTGCAAATAGTACTGCATTGTGGAAATGGGGAGCTGGCCCTTTATAGGTCCGTTTGCGTTTTCTTTGTTTGTATAGGTTGTCATCTGTATAAGAAGGGTGGATTGCCCAATAGTGTTTTCAGTAATGAGGATCCTTCGGCCCTCACCTTTAGAGGCCTGGTTTTGGTTGTTTAGGTAATCAGGCTCTCGCTGATGTTTTTCTCGACGCCACTTGGACTTACGTACATTCTGACATGGGCGACGACTACAAAATTGTTGTTGTAGATTACGTACGAGAATAAAGGTAGATTTTAAAAGGGGCATTGAGGGAGAGATGGGTCAATTTTACTAGGCGAAGGTGTGTCAAATCTTGTTGTGGGCGTTGAGGCAGCGTCCTTCAATGAACTTTTCCATGCTACCTATATGCTACTTAGACCATTTTCTCCGCAGTGAACAACCCTCCAAACCCCAATTAAACCCTGGTGCCGGATGTCGGAATCGAACCAACGACCTACTGATTACAAATCAGAAATACAGTGTTTTCTCTCCTCCCTTCATTTACTCACTTTAGCAAGGTTTTTTCTATATTCCAAGCCATTTTATAGTGTGCATTCAAGCTCATTCGAGCGCATTGGAGCTCACTCAAGTTCATTCAATTAGCGAAAATCTAGCGAAAGTTTTTCTGGTCATTTACTCGCTCTATGGGGTATAGTGTTGGAAACTCATAAGGGGGCCTTTATGCCTAAAATCACCAAACGCTTCGTAGAATCTATTGCACCTCAGTCTGGCAAAACAGTGCAACATTGGGACTCAGAGCTGAAAGGATTTGGTGTACTTGTTCTTCCCAGCGGCCGCAGAACGTATTTTGTCCAATACGTTAATGCAAATCGTATCAAAAAACATTTAAAAATTGGTGTTCATGGACAAATCAATACGGAAGAGGCGCGAAGTTTGGCAAAGCAGCACCTTGGCGGGGTCGCTCATGGAGAAGATCCTGCAGCGCAAAAGAAAGAAAATAGAGAGTTACCTCTTATGAAAGACCTGGCTCGCGATTATTTGGAACGACATGGAAAAAAGAAAAGCCCAAAAAGCTATAAAGATGACAAGAGAATGATCGAAAAAATAATTCTGCCTGTCCTGGGTAACCAGCAAGTAAAGCACATTTCTCGTAGAGTCATCGAAACTTTGCATCTGGATCTTGAAAAAACATCAACCCAAGGAAATCGTGTCCTTTCCCTCCTTTCAAAAATGTTTAACTTGGCCATCGCTTGGGGATGGTGTTCCGACCATCCTGTCAAAGGGATTCGCCGCTATCATGAGGAGAAAAGAGATAGATGGTTGCAGGAGGAAGAGCTCAGTCGCTTTTGGGAGACGTTAGAGCTTTATCCAACCCGTCCGCCGGCTTTTGCTTTGAGAATTCTTATTTATACAGGAGCCCGAAAAAATGAACTCCTCAAAGCTACGTGGGATCAATTTGATCTGGAGAAAGGGGCATGGACAAAGCCTTCTCATTCTACCAAAAAAAAGAAGCTCCACCACATCCCTCTTTCGGAGCAAACGGTGATTGCTTTAAAGGCCCTTCAAGAGCTGAATGCAAACAATTCCCTCTTTGTTTTTCCTAATAAAACGGGAGACAAACCCCTTGAAGATGTGAAGAGATTTTGGGAAAAAATTAAGAAAGAAGCCAATATAGAGAATGTTCGCATTCATGACTTGCGCCATACTTATGCCTCTCACCTTGTTTCAAGTGGCTTGAGTTTGAGCATTGTGGGAAAGCTTTTGGGGCACACCCAGGCCTCTACAACCCAAAGATATGCTCACCTGGCGGACGAGCCTTTAAGGCAGGCAACCGCCTTGTTTGGGGACAAGATGGATCAGATTGCGGCAAAGAAGGGGTAAGATTGCCATATCTTGATAACTTCATTTGCATTAAAATTTAGCTCTTAATTGGCATTTTAAAGTATTCTAATTTTTTGAAGGACTACGACAAGAAAAATTACTGTTATTTTCTTTGCTTTTTGTTACTCCATCCAAGACTGCATTTTTAGAAATAATTGGAAGAGTGTCAAGGTAAGCTTGAATGTCAATACTAGGCAGTTGTTTTAATACTTGAGCCTTTAAAGCTTCTTTCATGGGTAGAGCAAAATTATCTATTCGAGTATCACCTTCAAAACTATAATTATACTCACAGGTATATATCTTATCATTATAGTCTATTGAATAAACCGCAGGGGAATTAACGAGAGATTTATATGGATAATAACTATTGGATAAAATAAGGAGGGGAGCTTTTTCAAAATCACTATCTATCGTCCATCCTTTGTCGCGTAATTTGTCTGTTAAGAAATTTTTCAGACTTGCTTGGCCAGGTTTCCTAAAATTGTATAAGGCCTGTAAGCAGGCGTCACAATTATCAAAAGATCCAAAAAACTCAATCCCAAAAAATAAAATATCTGTGGGTTTATTAAATGAGACAAATTTTAATCCCTCAAAGAAAGTATCTTCTATTTTGCATGGCACAGTTTTCATTATATCATTAATATAATTGATAAATTCAACTTCCGAATGTTCCTGTCCCTTTTTTACGCATAAAGGGCTAATCTTACTCTGTGGGCTCGCCCAATCTATAACTTTATCTTGTTCCGCCGGTTCTTTAAAAAAATTTTTTGTTGTAATGGGATCAAATGAAATAAAAGAGCTCGCAAGCATATGGTTTTTATAACCATCCTTTTTAGCAAATTCTTTTACGAGATGAAGGCATTTATCTGACCGTTCGGGAAGAATTGTTACAATGGGTGCATCTTTATACTCAATAGCTTTAGCATAACGAGCGATAATATTATCTTCCTGCACTCTGACAAAGTGCCCAGAGGAAACGCTTGTTTTAGCTAGGCTAGAGCTTAATTCATCAACAGGATCAGGCGTATCCATGGCTTGTAATGTTTCCGCGCAGAAAAAATTTAACAAGATCAATATTAAAAAAATTGATGTCATTTTTAAGGTCATATAATCCTTCCTTATAATTTTTTTGTTTTAATAAAATTTTGCCTAAACTTTTCCCTCTTGACCCGCATGGCAGTTTTTTATTAGCATGAAAATGCTATCTCATGGTGAGATAGCGAGACGTAACAATGCACCAACATCGTTACGCCTCTGACCACTGCAACTTACCAAAGGAGAAGTCACAATGGGTGACCTACATTTAGCGCAGATTTCGCTGCTTTCACAAGACTTATTCGAACACGTTAAAAATGCAAATAACTTGATTTATAGGGCCAAGTATGAACTTGACCGTGTTCATCAAACAACTGTTGCTCTTTTAGCGGTTTATGAAGAACATGAGAAAGATCGGGAATATGAGCGCAAAAATAATCCTTTTCAGTATTAGCATCTTCGAAGCAGCTTTAACGATTTGATGATGATGTTTGAATGTTTTTCCCTCAAAGGGGAGATCTTTCGAATATCTTCTCCAAAATGGTTCATATAAGCCATACATTTGGTCAATATGTTAAGGATGCCAGCAAAAAGGGCTAAACTGAGAAGGATGGGTGGATAATGGAAAGTTTACGGAAACGTAAACTTTTCACCGTTTCAGTGGTTATTAAAAGGTTTTCACCTTTCCTAGGACATCTCAAGTTAATTGTGTGAGTTCTTGTGTGAGCTCTCCTTGACATTTTGTCAGAAAAGTTTATAATATTTCTTATATATGGAGAAAGTGTTATGAGAACGAAAAACATACAGGATCGTATTAAAGCCAAAGGGGGTGGTTGGATTTTTAGTGCCATGGATTTTGCTGAGCTTGCAGACCGCAATTCCATTGACCAAACTCTCTTTCGTCTTTGCAAACGAGGAATCATACGCAAGCTAGCGACAGGACTTTACGATATTCCGATCGTTAATCCACGCTTCGGCGCGATCCCTCCTGATCTTGATAAAGTGGCTCAGGTCATCGCCAAGAAATATGACTACAACCTCCAGGTTAATCCCGCACAGGCCGCTCATTCTCTTGGCCTTTCCCAGCAAGTGCCAACACAAGCGGTATACCTGACAGATGGCCTCTCGAAGGTTGTGAACGTTGGCAATCAAACTCTGAAATTTGTCCATGTGTCCCCTAAGAAAATGCTGGGGGCCGGTACGAAAACGGGGCTTATCATCCAGGCCTTGTACTATTTTGGAAAGGATAATCTTGATGAGACCTTCCTTGTTCCACGGATACGGGTTTTGTTGAATGACAAAGACAAGGATACTTTAATGACTTTGATGCCTAAAACGCCACTATGGATGCAGCCTATTTTGAAGCGGATTCTCCAAGATGCTTAAACAAAACTTGAAACGGCAAGACCTCCAGGATGCTTTTACAATCGTTGCGAACCGGAAAGGAGTCCTCCCCTTGGTTGTAGAGAAGGATTTCTGGATTACGTGGTGCCTTCAGCATCTATTTTCACTCCCTCTTTCTGTGAATATGGTTTTCAAAGGAGGGACGTCCCTCTCAAAAGGCTATAACCTGATAAACCGATTATCAGAAGATTGTGACATTACCCTGAGCAGGGCAAATTTAGGCTTTGTAGGAGAGAGGGATCCTCTTCATGCATCGTCTCGCAAACAACGAGACAAATTGCTGGATGAGTTAAAACAGGTCTGCAATGACTTTGTCAGCTCAACCCTTAAGATGGCATTGCATGAATCCCTCAAGCAAGAGCTCGAGGGGGAGACCTGGGATTTAAGCACGGATGAGGACCCCCAATCCTTGCGTTTTTATTATCCGCAGGTTCTTCCTGAGAATAATTACGCGGCCCAAGACTACGTTCGCAAGAGTGTACTTTTAGAATTTGGAGTCCGGGGTGACATCTACCCTACAGAAGATATGCGGCTAAAATCATACATTGCAGAGGAATTTGAAATCTTTGATGACAGTTCCATATTGATTCCTTGTCTGTCTCCCTTACGGACCTTTTGGGAAAAGGCAACCTTATTGCATGCAGAGCACCATCGTCCTTTGAAAAAGCCAACTCCTCTGCGAATTTCAAGGCATTATTATGATCTCAGTATGCTGTACAAGGCTGGATTTGCAGAAAGGGCGATGAAAAACAACGAGATTCTTCAAGATGTTATCAAAAACAAAACGCTTCTATTTCCTTCAGCATGGGCAAATTACGGATTGATCGGAACCGATAGTTTAAAACTCCTCCCAACAGCAGGACGTCTAGCTGATCTTGAAAAGGATTACACCCTAACAAAGGAAATGATGCTGTTCGGCGGCGCTAAACCCTCATTTAAGGATGTCCTTCGCGATATAACGACCCTTGAAGAGAAGATGAAAATTCTAACCAGGCCTGACCCTTTAAAAGGGTAGATGATGCTTGCTTCGAATAGATGAACCATCTATTTTATGAGACAAATCAGAATCAAGACCACACTATGGTATATGCCACTTGATATTGCAAAAAGTAAGCAGCACTTCAATCATTTTTTCTCTTTGCTTCTCCTAAGAGCTGCAACCCCTGCGTTTGCCACAACACCATGTGAACGTCCTCTGATTTGGCTAATGTGTTAAGTTCAACAAGGCCTTTGAACAATCCGGCCACCGGCAATTTCTGATCAGGGTCTCTTTGGAGATCTTTGCCTAAAGTGATCCCAAAAGTTTCTACCAACCCAGCTTTTTCTAAAAGGCCTCCTAAGCTGATTAAACTCCTCGTCCTGGCCTTTCTAAATTCATAAGAACTTGTTTTAAGCTTATCCATTCTTACCCGCCTTTGCCTTTCACTTTTGCAGAGCTGTTGAGTCAAGCGTCTCAGTTTTTTGTCGAGTATTTGAAACGGAGACGGCGCGAAAAGAATGGGACCGAGTGGTCCACTCCTTTTTCTTAGAGTCAGAGGCTGTGGTCCAATCTGAGAGAACTGCCAAAGTGATCTCTGGGGAGAAGGCATCTTTAAAGATTTTTTCGGCTTCTTTCATGAGTAGAATAGCTTTCTGGGTTTGAATCCTGATTTTTTTCTTTTTAAGTTTTACTATTCTATCATCAATATTCGCTATGTTATCTATCAATCAAAATCTCCTCTTTTTTTGTTGATGACTTAAGATATCAGGTTTGTTATTATGAATCAATAAAAATAATCACAATTTTTACATAAACCTCCGGATACATACAGATATGCTGGGATACCAGAAAAAATATAATAATCTTTTTAAGACCGTCCGTAGAAGCTTTTTTAAAAGCTTTGCAGGCGCGCTTATACAAACTCTTCGAGTTTGGCTGCTTTGGTGCAAGCACCTTCGACCAAGTTGGCAAAAATTGAGGTAACCAGTGGCGCTCTATCACTTTACTGCAACAGTCTTTTCAAGAAGCGGTCGAAATACAGTGCAGGCCGCTGCCTATCGTTCAGGGTGTAAATTGATTGATCCTCAAACAGGAGAAACCTTCGATTATAGGAACAAAGCCGTTGAACATGTAGAGCTCGTTCTTCCGAAAGATGTGCCATCATGGGCTTTGGATATTCAAAAGGTGATGCAGATGGACCGCCAAAAGGGCGTCCAAGCCTTGGTTGATGTTGTCGAGGGTGCGGAAAAAAGAATGAATTCTCAGGTGTGGAGGGAATTTGAATTTGCCCTTCATCGGGAGCTTACAAAGGAACAAAATATGGCCCTTGCGCGAGAATTTGTTGCCGATCAGATTTGTTCTCGAGGTATGGCAGCTCAGCTCAATTTCCATCCCGGGTCAAGCCCTGGGACAAGCTTTGAGAAAGACGAAAAAACAGGTGAAGAAAAACCGCACTGTCACGTGAATGTGACGACACGGCGACTTAACGACAAAGGAATGGGCGCAAAAGAGCGGGATTGGAACAAAAAGGAACTCCTTCAGGATCTAAGAGTTCAATGGCAAGACTATTCTAACTTTCATTTAAAACTCCATGGCCACGACATTCAAATTGAGCATCGGTCTAACAAGGATCGTGGCATTGAGATGGAGCCTCAACCTAAAATGGGAAGAGGCTTTTTAGAACAAGAAAAGAGGCTTCAAAAGTTGGAGGGTGGAGATGGCTCTCCTATTATGGATAAGGCAAAGGATTTTCATGATGTTCAGCTCCGCAATCTTTACCGAATTATACGCCGTCCTGAGGCGGTTTTGGAGATGGTCTCAAAGAATCATGCGACCTTTATGTGGGCAGACGTTCAGAAGATACTGCATCGTTATGTTGATGAGCTGCCTCTCTTTCAAAAGCTAGAGGCTAAGCTTAAAAATTCTAATGAGTTAATGGTGTTGCGATCCGAAGGAATAGAGCTGGAACAAAAGGCTATCTACACAACCCGTAC
>Ga0207096_1034_pt1 | contig 24953 bp, 19 predicted proteins | sample Alteio_BWMinHeat_86_FD_153547 | JGI IMG/M metagenome (GOLD analysis project Ga0207096, IMG submission 153547) | Enriched cells from forest soil in Barre Woods Harvard Forest LTER site, Petersham, Massachusetts, United States -... | ecosystem: Environmental > Terrestrial > Soil > Temperate forest >...
ACAGATCATCGATTGTTTTCTTTTGTATACTAGGAAAGAAGGTGTTCAAATCTCAAAAGCAGAATTTGAAAAAAATATGCACCAAAAGCTTCGAGATAAAATTTTTCTTGAAGATATCACGGCCCTCATTCAGCTCAATCGTATCTATGATCATGAGGAAGCCTACAGCCTCGTTCACAAAGAATTGATTCGGTTATTGCCAGGAGACTCTTGGCGCAAATCAATTACGCAGAAAGCTTCTTGATTCTGAAAAAGATGTTTGCTCTCGTATGCACAACATGCTAATCTTGTCCCTAACGCCACACGCAGGAGCTTCGAACTTCCCGCGTGCAGCTAACCACGATAACGCCTTAATAACGTAAGGAGTACACCATGGCTTCGGAAAAGCTACCCGCATTAGCGGATTTTTGCAAGCAATTATCCCGCGAATATCAGCAATTGAGATTGATTCTTCAAGTTCAGGAAAGCTTCACTTCCAGTGTCGCGAGCTATGGATATGAAGATGAGAACCGATTTTTGCTGTATATTATTGAGCATTTGGACCTATTAAGTTTCAAAGCTCAACAGCTGAAGGGTAAGGTTCAAAACCGCTTGTGGGAATACGAATCTTAAGCCATCATTATTGTGGATGTAAAAGATGAGGGGTTCTTTGAACCCCTCGTTTCACATATCTATGCCCTTGCTTCTTTGATGCTCCTGAACCTGCTGCTGCTGTTTCTGGTAAAGACGTTGGATATCCTTCGCCAAATCGGGGCATTGATTTTTAAAGTCGCGCAGCATACGTTCATCCTTTTGGAAGGTCTCAATGTAAGAGCGGAGCTCTTCCTTAGCCTCACGGGCAAGGGAGGTTCCTTGATAGGCTTTGATTTCTCGAAGCTTGTCGCCGATGTACTTGGCAATGGTATCCAGGTTGTTGGAATTGCTTGCTGAGGAAACGTTTGATTTGGCGAGGTGAGTTGATTTCTGGATCTGCAGCTTAGACTGGTTTTGGTTAGGATCTTGATAGGGTTTATTTACGTTAGGCTCCAGAATAGGCTTCACATAATCTTGAAGCGGCTTTGTGACGACTCCATATTGAATTTGTTGCCGTTTTTGTCCTTCAGCATCCAAAACAGCCTTCCCATTCTCGGTCAGTTGAGTAAGCTGAGCTCCACATAGTTTCCCCTTTTGATCACGTTCGAAGGCGATGAGGCATGCGTGGGTAAGGCTTTTCCGCTCACTCTGATCCATGAACGCTGTGCCCTTGGGAAGATAACGTATGTCAGGAGAAAAGCTTCCCTTCAGCTTGAGTTCATGGTGGAGATAAGCTTCGGCCACTGTTCCCTCAAGAGGCTTTGATTTCATATGCAAATCAGAGAGTGTATTTAACAGGGCAGCTCTTGCTTTGATGTCCTCAGGGTTGAATTGCAATGGTTTAGAAAGTTGAGGAGTTGTAGGCGTTTCAGAGGCTGGGGTTAAATTGATTGCCGTCGTTTTGGCCTTTTCATAAGCCCCTATATCTCTATCCAGCCGCTTAGGATCAAGGCCGTTTTTTTTAAAAATACGGTAATCACTGGCATGCGTGAGAATTCGTTTTAACTCTTGAGCTTGGGTTGCCTTTTTAATCATGTCGGTTTCTTGGGCGTAAGCCTGAACCTTTTCTCGAAGTTCTCCTGCAACCGCATGGTTCAGAAGCTTATCTTCCTTAATGCTCAGCAACTTAAAGAAATGTTGGTAGTGTGCGGGCGCGTCCACGATTTTTAAGGCCAGAGTGTCTCTCTTGGTTTGTGCTTCACGAAACTGTTCAAAAGTTATAAGCATTTGGGAAGGAGACATCTGAAGGGAATCTTCCTTGGAAACGCCCCCTTCCTTTTTTAAATGGCCATAAAGTCCAGCAGCCTCATTCCTAGCATTCACATAGGCTTTGACCTCATCGTAATGGTTTTTTTGATCTGGGCTCAAGCGTTCATAAAAAAGGTTCTGCGCTTGAGACCTTTGATGAGCAGCTGCATGAGGTTTAATAGAGGCCTGATAAACACGATTTTCTTTTGTAATCTCTTCTCCCCAATAATCTCTCATTGCACCCACCTCATCTTTTGTGACCTTAAAAAATGGCAAATAGAGGCGAGTATTTTCTTGGAAGACGGACGCCAACGAGTCTCGTTCCGTTTTCTTCGCCTTATAATCGTCATATAAAGGGTGAGAAGTTGCTAAAGCAGCTGGATGGGTTTGAGAAATGGTTTTCCAAAGCTCCCTTGTTTCTCTTACAAGATCCATATAGCCTTGCACTTGGATAGAGGCTCGATGCTCGAGATCTGAAAGAAGTCGCGGACGGAGACCGGCTTCAACCTCAAGCACATCCTTCCGAATCCCTGCAAGTTTTACGTAGGGCGCATGATTGTGCCAATCTTTAAGAATGCTCTCTGCAATCCGTTTCTTTTCCTCAAAACAGGTTTGGTAAGCACCATAGGATTCATGCTTGTGGAGGGGTGCGGATGGATCTAGGCTAGATTCCATCTCTTCCCGCAAAGTGGCGCCTTCTAGCGTCAAATCCCGATATTGCTGAACCTGCTGGAAATAGGGCTTTTGCTCCTCTGAAACTACATAATCTTGAAGGGTTTGTTTTTGTGAGGGACGCCCAATGCGATCCACCACATCCTTGAAATCCATGAATTGCTCACGATTTACATAAACCGAAATATTCTCCCGATGACGGGTCATGGCGACAAGGAGGGTAGAAGGATCCAAAAGTGGATCAATTGATACAAAAGACCGATCAAAGGTTGAGCCCTCCGATTTATGGATTCCCATTGCATAACCATGGGTGATGTGGGCATAATCATCGGTGTTAAACTGAACCCGTCTGTTACCATCGAGGCAAACGGTTAGAAGGGATGCACTTTCGTCATAACCCTCAATTGTCCCAAAGGTGCCATTCTTGACTCCCTTGATGGAACTGCTTGTTTCATCTAGATTTTTGACATAAGTTCCATGATGATCATTTTTGGTAAAGCGAACTCGATCCCCAATGGCGTAGACTTCTCCATGGATCTTAATAGAGTCTTGAAGATAACCCTGTGCCTTTAAATCTGCCAGAATGCTTTGATTGAGCATATAAACATCTGCATTCCGATAAGCCAGGGCGATTCGACTCTGATAAGGATTCTCCATGAAATCTTTGACGTAGTCTTGAGTGAGGTTTTGGATCGCCAACTCAGCCCGCTCATGCCATGTGAAATGTCCTTTCTCATAATAGGGCTTTAACCCATCCAAAACATGATGATCATTCAATAATTTTGAACATTCCCGTTGCCAAGGGGTACGCTGACGCACAACCTCAGAGGTTTCCGTGTATCCATATCGTTCTGCAAAAAGGCGGCCATAATCTCCCGGATCGCGTGATTTAATCTGGGCGGGGTCTTGGACGATGAGAACCTTGGCACCCTTGTTCGCAACCTCCTCAAGAAAGGGTTCCCACAGATGCCCGCCAATCATGTTGGCCTCATCAACAATAATAGCATCTTTGTCTGTGAATTTATGCTGTTCCAGCTCCTTCATACGATTCATGGCATATTCATAAGAGCGCCCCCAGAGCTTACCGCTTTCAAGGAGATCGCTTTGCTGCTGATGAGTCTTCCACGCTTGTTGAAAACTATCTAACGTCTTACACGGGATCCCGATTTCCTGCTCCATAATTTCAACCGCCTTGCCTTGGAAAGAGGTCCCCAGAACTCGATAGCCGGATTCTTGGTAGGCATTAGAAACCGCCTTCAAAAGAGTTGTTTTGCCCGTCCCCGCCTTACCATTGAGAATGCAGATATCCGATCCAGAACAAAGGTGGGTAATAGCTGAACGCTGCTCATCAGAGAGCTCAAAGCCCAGCCCCGTCTCTCGAGCTTCAATGGATTGAACAATAGCCAATTCAGACACAGATTTACTTTGCCTTTGATGCAAGGTATCGGCCAACTGGAGAAGTTTCTCCTCTTGTTGTTTATAAGCCACAGACGTAAATACTTTGTCCCGATTGATGTTTTCGCCCACAAAATGGGTGAGCTCATTGTCTTCCAGTAAACGGTCCGTAAAGGTTGCAGCAAACTGTTGGAGCTGTTGTCCAAAGGCCCGCTCCCCCATAAAATTGTCATTGGCTTGGTTAAGAATCATTTCCGAAGGGATTTCAAATCCCTCGACTTTTGCTTTCAAAAGGGCAAAGAGTTTTTCATCGCCACCTACCCGACGGAGGATCTCATCCTCAAGATGGCGTCGCGTAAAGACGGTCCGTTTCTGGGCTAACTCTTGAATCAAGGTTGCCGGATTATTGCAGAGAATTTCGATATTCTTTTGCCGAATCGCATCATTATCAGCTACAATACGGGAGTATTCCCCACGCTCTGCAAGCCGCTGCGCATACCATCCTTCATGCTCAGTAGGCAAGAAAAGCAATCCCCGATCCGCATGAGAGCGGCTATCAATACGGACCTCATGGCCGCCCAATTCAAGGTGTTTGTTAGCGGCTTCCTCCCACTGTTTTCGGGTCACCATGAGCTCAGATTTAGAGACGATGTCCCGATCTTTCCGTTCCGAAAACTCATCGTCAATAAGGGGGCGGCGCGTGATCAATCCATGAAAATGGGGGTTACCCCGATCCCAGTGGATGGCATACTCAACCACAAGGCCGCGAGAGACAAACTGCTCCTTCAGGAACTCTTCCACACAGGTTTCTGCTTCTTCTTTTGAGAACTCAATAGGTAAGGCTCCCATAATGGTCTGGGCCGTTTGGGATGAAGCTAAAAATTTCTCCTTTGCATCTAAACTTTTCTGATTTTTTGCAGCATCACGAGCATCTCCCCGAAACCGAAGAGCTGCCATATCATCTTCAAATTGCTCGACCTTGTTCCATAATATGGATGAGTCTTTAGCCCATTCGGGAGCACGGTCGGGTACAAGCACGCGACTGACGACAACATCTTCCTTACAGCCATAATTATAGGTTACACCAGTACGCAAATCTTGCTGCAGGCTAGCAGATATATACGCGCTAAAGCCCACCGCAGAACGACCCTCGCTGCGTGAGATGAATCCTAAATTGAGCGAATATATCGCCATGCGTAAACGCCTCAAACAAAAGTTAGGCGTCAGTCCTTGTCCTCGTTTACACGAGGGGTTTTTTTAATGATGCGAAGCCTCTGTTCAGGTATCAGGAAACAGGGTTCAGGAATCAGGAATCAGGTTGTTGTAGGTGGTGCTTGCTTCTTAAATCACACCTTCCTGATTCCTGTCTTCTGATACCTGTTTCCTGATAATAGCGCCTGCGGCCGTACAGCACAAGTCGATTTACAAAAAATTGTAAATCGCGCATAAGTGCGCATCTATCGATGACGGCCTAAATAAATATTTTTGTTTGCATATCTATTTTGTATATGACATGGTCTTCTTGTAAAGAGGCAAAACATGAAACCGTGCCCTTGGGTGAAACCCTAAGGCCAACATAAGGAACTATGCACATGAGTGTCTCTACAAAATTACACCATCTGAAATCGAAGGTTTCAGAACTTCAAAACCAATATCAGCAAATCCTAAAAGAACGTGAGCATGAAATAGCCGTTCTTCTTTCTACAATCGAGCTGGCTCATCTGGATGACAAAACTCTACTCGGAGGTCTTCTCTTTTTAAAGGACAAAATCACCACACAAGATCCCATCATGGAGGTTTGGTATGCTGCTGGTGAGAAATTTCTGCGTCAGCATAAATCAAGGTCTCTCCTCCGATATCAACCACACGAAAGGAACACTCGGGCAAAAAGAAATCCTCAAGCTGCAGATAAAAAAGACCCTCCTTCCAAACAAACTTACACACCTCAGGCAACACCTGAATCGCCTCAAAGACACTCTCAACAGGGAAAAGAATAAGATGAAAGCACAATACCAATCCGACCGTAAAGCCAGGGTACGGCAACTTATCCAAGTCGGTGGACTTCTTCATAAATCCGGACTGCTGGAGGCTTTTGGTATCGTTCCAGGCGACGATCTGCAGGACTATGAAAACCGCGATATAGCTGCAGCGCTTTTAGGATTTTTAACCATGTGTTTTGAGAAACATAGCTTTGAGGAAGATAACTTGGAGCAATGGAGAGTCAAAGGAGAACGGTTGCTAAGAGGGGCTAGCTGAGAGGAGGGAAAGTCTTTTGTCCATAAATGGAAAAAACGCCTTGTGGAGCTCAACTGCAGAGGCAGGGTATAAGTTTTCGGAAAGGTCTTAGTGGGTTTGCCACGATTGTCCATGCTGTACTGACCCAAAAAATGAACCACTCTTTGAAGGTTAGTATATATATCTGCTAGCCCCATGCTTTGGTTTTGTTCAGCGGTGTTTCTCATACTGAACCTTTCCTATTTGCTCTGATAAAGACTTTTTGTTATCATTTCTACAACCACCGCTTTTTGTATGGATATAACCTTGGAATCTCTCTCAATACCTGATCAGCCCTTGACATCACCCCTTCCAGCACGAAGAGGGACAAAGGTGGTAACATCTGAGTGGCTTCTCAGCTTGCCTAACCTTAATTTCAATTGCCCCGTTATTAAGTGGCTGGATAACACACGCTTAGTTCATGCTTCTCCTCCAACAGAGAATAAAAGAGAGTGGACCATAGAATTGCTCGATGTGCATACCAATGAAAGTAAAGTTTTAGGGGAAGGATCTTATCCCAGCCCCTCTCCAGATGGTCGATGGATCGCCTTTGTTCGTGGAGAGAAAGAAGCAAAGCAACTATGGATTATGGATAGGAATGGCATGAACCCCAAACAGCTCTCACACGTTCAAGGAGGGCTCGGAGAGTATATTCAATTTTCTTTTAATTTTGTGTGGTCTCCAGATTCAAATCAGGTCGCATTGAGTCATCAACCCTCTTTTCTATTCTGGAAAACCAATAATCCTCTTAAACCTCCTCAAAGTACGATAAGCATTCTCGACATCACAACAACTCACTCTCAACATATTGCCTCATTTGATGCCACTATCCGTTCTCTTTCCTGGCTTCCAAATGGGACAGAGCTTCTTTTGATGAAGGAGCAAGTGGCCCCTTTGTATGATGAAGATGATGATCACGTATGGATTCAGGCACTAGACACTAAGGATGGCCATATACGTACTCTCGCAAAGTTTGAGGGGCTGCAACACTTTCTTATGCCCACTGCTTCTCCAGATGGACAACAGATTGCTGTGATGTATGATGCTGATCACTTAAGGTGGAGCTTTATGTCAAGTCTTGGCCTTATTTCTAACGATTCTGCGAATAAAGATACGGTACCGCCCATCATGCGTCTGACCCATGACATCAAGCTGTATTCGCCTCGTTGGTCTCCTGATAGTCAACGTATCTATGTCCGGAGAGATTATGGCGCCTATAAACAGATCTACGTGATTGATACAAAAACAGGATCGCCAACGCAAATCACCCACGCACCGTTGAATATTGAAAGCTATGCCCTTTCTCCTGATGGGTTACAACTTGCTTGGATTGGTCAAGATGCACAAGATACACGTATTATACGAGTTGCCTCAAGTGATGGGCATAACGTAAGGGACCTTGATATTATTCCGGGTGTTCCCAAGGATATGGCCCTTAGTGAGGTCCGTGAGATTGATTGGCAAGCCCCTCCTGATTATCCCACACGCATGCGCGGCCTTTTATATATGCCATCAAACTATCAGGAAGGAACGCAGTACCCTCTTATCGTGGATATTCATGGAGGGGGAGAAGGAGCGACGATCAATTTGAGCGGTGCCATTTTAATGAGTTCCCCTCTTGAATGGCACATGTGGGCCGCTAAAGGGTATGCCGTATTTATCCCTGAGTTTCGCTCATCGGCCTCCTTTGGATCGCTTGCGATAACACGGGATGAACTTCAAGACCATAATATTGTCAATTGTGACATTCGGGATATAGAAGCGGGCATTGATGCCTTGATTGATCAAGGCATTGTTGATCCTCAGCGTCTAGTGGCCATTGGGCATAGTGCGGGAGGACGCCGTGTTAACTGGCTTACGGCAACGACTCATCGTTTTCGAGCTGTGATTTCGAAAGAAGGGTGGGCAGATGAATGGATCTCTTTCTTAGGAGACCCTCCCTTAAAACGAATCCATTGGATATTTGGTGGCACACCATGGGAAGTGCCTCAAAATTATCTGAAGAATTCTGCTTTATTTCACTGCAGTGGCGCAACAACGCCCACACTGTTTTTCAAAGGGAATCCAGAATTGGGGGGAGTGGATAGTCAAAACACTGTTCATATGTTGTACAATGGCCTCAAAGGACAAGGGGTGGAAACAGAGTATATAGAATATCCTGACGAGGGACACGTCTTTGAAAAACTTGAAAATCTCCGGGATGTTCTAGAGAAAAGCATCAAATGGATTGATGAGTATGTGGGAAGAGATCAAATAATTAATAATGAGTAGAAAGTTGCTAACTACAGATTGTCATGGAAATAGAGGAAGTATTTGCTATCTTCTACCTCTACTGCTTGACTGGGGCTGCTCCAACCCTTTATGTATGAAGGAAAAGTATATTTGTTAAGAAGTAAATATTTTTTAATCTCTTAAAAAAAAGGTCAGAATGTATAGAACTATTCAAAAAATCATCCAATATTTGGCGAAAGAAAAGTCCAAAGAAATTCGCCTGAGAATATTGATAATATTTACATGCATTGTCTTGTTTAAAATATCCGCAGCATATATACCCTTTCTTTATGGCATATTAATAGACCATATTAATACTGCTATACCTGGCGAGTTTGTCGTCCCTATTGGCTTAGTATTTGGTTATACAACTGTAAAATTTCTTTCAAGTGCTTTTCAATACATTCAAGAATCTTCCATCGTTAGGGTATCAGAAAGAATAACGCGTCGACTTGCTATTGATAGTTTTCATCATCTTCATGGCCTCTCACATGATTTTCATTTACAAACAAAATCTGGTGCTCTTGCTCAGTCTTTGAGTTTGGGGATAAGAGCAGTTAGTTTTATTTTTTCCTCTGTGTTATTAGGTTTTATCCCCCTTATTTTGGAGTTTGTATTAGTTAGTGCGATTTTGTTTTTTACAGTAAATTTATTATTTGCATTTCTTCTTGTATTAACTTCAATTTTGTATTTTTATGGAAGTGCTTACTTAGGACATTACCACCTTATTACCGTTCGTGAAATGAATAGTGCTGAGGTTGAGACACAATCCCTTCTTATAGATAGCTTAATTAATTTTGAGTCTATTAAGCATTTTAGCAAGAAAAATTATGAAACAAAACTTCTAAACACAGCATGGAAAACTCAAGAAAAGTTGGTTACTAAATCCACTTTTTATCTTTCCTTAATTAAAATATTACAAGAATGGTTGCTAAGTATTTTTTACATAGCTTTTCTTTTATTTGCTCTTTACCAGATGAAGGCTGGCCATATGACTATTGGCCAATTGGTAATGGTTATGATGTATTTGGTAGAATTATTAATGTCCTCACGGATGCTTGCTCATGAGCAAAGCCACGTTCAACGATCAGTTGCTGATATGGATGGAATCTTTGATATTTTAGAACAGAAGCCTACCATCTCGGATAAAAAAGATGCCTATCCTATTATAATTAAAGAAGGAGAGGTAAATTTTGAAAAAGTAAAGTTTGGTTATAATGCTCAAAAACTTATTTTAAATAATATCTCATTTACTATTCCTTCTGGAAAAGTTGTTGCTATTGTGGGAAAAACGGGAGCAGGAAAGACTACTATATCCCGTTTGATAATGCGTTTATATGATGTTGAAGCAGGAAAGATTACAATAGATGGGCATGATATTAGAGGGGTTACTCAAGAAAGTTTAAGACTATCTATCGGAATTGTCCCTCAAGATATTAGCCTTTTTAATAATACAATTGGTTTTAACATAGCCTATTCTAATCCTCAAGCAACACAACTCCAAATTGAAGAAGCTGCTCGTTTAGCTTGCTTACATGATTTTATTATGGAATTGCCTGAAAAATACAATACAAAAGTGGGGGAGCGGGGCTTAAAGCTTTCTGGAGGAGAAAAACAACGGGTTGCGCTTGCTCGAATTATGTTAAAAAAACCTAAGATCTTATTATTTGATGAAGCAACTTCATCCCTTGATGTACACACTGAAAAGGCAATTCAAAGTAGTTTGAAATTGATAAAGAAAAAATGCACTGTTATTATGATTGCTCACCGCTTATCGACTGTATTAATAGCTGATAAGATTTTAGTTTTTGATTCGGGTGCTCTTATCGAACAAGGAACACACACTGATCTTTTAAAAGCAAACGGGTATTATGCTTCCTTATGGAGAACTCATTCTCTCGCATCATGAACAGACCCACTGATAATAAAACTAACAGGTTATTCCCAATAAGTTAAAAACATTTCTAAGTTTACCAATTGATCTAAAAACAATACATTTTGGTTACTATGACCACTTGCAGCTTTCTTTATATTTTCCCACAAGAGATCTTTCTCTATTAATCCTTCTCTTGCAAAGTTGCCCTCTAAACAAAGCTCAGTAATTTTTTTTATATTTTTTCTAAATCCTAATTGGATCACACCTAATATACTACCTTTATCTGTTCTCCAAACAGACTCAGTATTAAATAAATTGTGAATAGCCTTTCTTAGGTGGTAGCGATCAAACTCTTTTGAATATAATTTATAAGAAGGAGCAGACAATGCTAACTCTAACATTGGTTGAGTGAATAAAGGGTATAATATAGGGTTATTCTCATTTATGACGCATTTTTTTATACTTGTTAACCCATTGTAGATGGCATTTATTTGAGAAAATTTACCGGGAGGTACCCTTTTATTTTTTATTTCATAAAAAGGATGCATTCGTATCATTTTTGAAAGTGTGTGTACTTCATCTTTAATCCATGGGGGAGTTGTATAAGAATTAAAAATAAGAGATTTATATGGAAAGCCACAAAGGTATAAAAAATAATTTTTAAATGCAATTTTTAAAAGAGGATAAAAGGGTTCTCTGTAATGCAAAGATAACTCTGTAAGCTTTTGTTTAAGATTAAAATTTTTATCAATTACTAAATCCACCAAAGATTCTATAGGAGGAGGGCACATAAAAATATGATCTCCTCCATGGCCACTTATAAAACGAGCTCCCTTATAGTTTTGAGCTATATGAGCCATTTTTTGATCAAGCTTAAGAAGCTTAAAACCTAAGGACGGTTTATTAGGTTGATAGTTTAATCTTTCCGAAAATGAGAAAGGTAAGCTGTTTGAAAAATCAACTTCAATTAGATCAATCCCAGCTTCTTTTGCAATCTTTTTAGCATGAATACGCTCGTTTGAAGATTCAACAGACGAATCAAATATGTTAATTGCGGTAAGTTTTTGATTATCTCTCAAAATGTGTTTTAAACATAAAAGTAAAGCAGAAGAATCCAAACCTCCTGAAAATTCTAACAATATATTTTCTAAAGGGTCTGCTAACGTTTCCAGCGTGCTTAGTAAGGTGTTGGTAATTTTTTTTATAAAATAATCTTCGTCTTGAAAGGGCTGGCAATAATCTAGTGGATTCCATGCTAAATTTGTTTCAAATAAGTGCTGATTGATCTTTAATTCGCATCCAAAGGATAGTTCATTGATACCTATAAACAAGGTATTAATTGTGGGAACTGTGCTTTGCAAAAAGACTGAAGATAAGTATTCATAATTGAAAAAAATTTCATTAGATAATATTTGGCGAAGGATGCTTATTTCTGATGAAAATACTATATTTCCTGAATCAGTTTTTATATAATACAAAGAAACTTTACCAGTCAGACTTCTTAAAATGTGCAAAGTATCTTCATTTTTTTCAATAAAAATGTAATCACCCCAATATTTTTTTATAAAAGCCTCTTCACGTTTATGACTCATCTCATAAAAAACACTTTTATTAATTTTCTTGTTATCTTTATTACTGAATGCTGTTCCTATTAAGATTTTACCTTCGCATTTTAAAATTTGACATTCACTAGCATGAATAGATGTATTTCCCGCAATAATATTGAAATTTTTTGACTCTAAATAAGTTACTTTGTCTTTTATTTTAGCTGTTGTTGCATTATTTAGAGAAGCTAAGAGATTTTTTCTCTCGCTGTTTCTCCAATATATCCCTGAAATAATCATTATAATTCCTTCACTCAAAAGGTTCTGATAAAATTATTGACATTTTTTGAGGAAATTCAGGAGATTCTGCTATAATTTTTCCCCCTGATTCAACCCAAGCATGTGCATAAAAAGGGAAATTTTGAACACCAATTATCAAATTACATTGCCATTTGCGTCTAAGGGCCATAAGAACAAGGGCTGACGACCATTCTAAACAAGCTATTCTTTGTGGAAAAAGAAACCATGCCTTATTTAAGGCAACTACCAAAAACTTAAAACTATTTTCGTCTTTCGGGGCATATAAAGATCTATCTTTTGGGCGGTTTTTAATATTTTCTATAAGGTAAGCAATTCCTCTAATTTTCAGCATCAAGCTAATTTTTAAGAGAGCAATATAAGCCTCTATAATTAATATTACAGGAACAGAAAGATCTAAATTTTTTTGGAGCACGCCCCAACGGACATCAGATATTCCAGACGAGTAATCTTTCTTTTGTGTAAAACTAATCTTATAAGGATATGTATAGTATTTAGAATCTAAGATCTCGTATTTTTTTAGGGTTTTTATTGATTTATCAAAATTATTGGGGAGACTTATGTTAGCCTGAGAAGGATACAGCTTATGAGTGCCCTTAGCCAATTTAAACTGAATGCCTAAAGCAAAGTCTAAAACGGTTGAATCATTTTTTGAGAGTGTTATGTACTGGTCTTTAAAAAGATCCAAAACAATAAAACTGCCATTATAAATGGTTAAATAAATATGTTTATGTAAATGAAAATACATCAAAATTTATACCTTAACAAAAACCATTAAGCACTACTATACTACCATATTTATCTCAGCAATGCTTAATGGTTATTGATTCCTAACGTTTGGAATTTACAATTATTGAGGCGAAGTATCCATCTTTTTCTGGATTAGTTCCCTGACGGCCAAGTGTAAGGTGCGTTGCTTTCCCAATTACTGTTGACTCATCAAATAACTTATTTTCATTCCTCTTATCTCCTCTCATAAGAGAAGCGGCAACTCCTACTGCTCTTGTAGAAAGATTTTGTGTATTTTTCATATTGTTTTATCCTTTTTTTAGAGTTTAAATTTATTACTCATGTGAGTAACATTTCAAATTGTACGTAAAAAATCTCTCTCCCCATATCCTCAAAAACTAATTAATTAGTTTTTGAGGATATGGCTAATTAGCTTTTCAGAAGAAAAATATAACAAGGAGATACCCTCTTTTTCCTTACGTATACTTCTGTGATGCTTTGCGGATCATCCCTTATGGCAACATTACCAGAAAATATGAACCACTCATCTAAATACAGCTAGGTCATTCTTTAGCTGCTTCTAGCCTAGAGAATATACATAAGCAATTGCGTGTTCCAAAATAGTAAGGGTCTTAGGGATTGTATATTTAAGTTGATAGAATCATCAGCCTCAGCGTTTTTTTGATTTTTGCGCCTTATTTAATAAAGAAATTTTGAATCTGTACGTCATATTAACTTTTTCTGTGTGAATAGATTCATGGGCCATGACTAGTAACGTATGCAAAAAACCACTTTCTTCATCTCCTCAAAAACAGTGTAATAGGCGTGTTTAATTAGATTTTGATTAGATAATTAGATAAACGTGTGGGAAACAAGGCTTTACATAAACAACGAGCTTATTTAGGGTATTGAGGAGAGTTAGTTTTTTGAATTCAAACTTTAAAATAATAAATAAAAAATACGGTTTATGCAAAACAATGACTTTCTTTTTTCGCAAGATATTTATACGCAACGTTTAGCGGTTATTGAAAACATCAATTTTACATCTCGAGAAATTGATGTTATGGCCTGTTTACTGAATGCGCGGGGTACAAATAAAATCGCCTCTCTTTTATCCGTAGCTCCTAATACAGTCTTGGCTCATGTACGGAATGTTATGGTCAAGCTTGAATGTAACTCACGGGAAGGTATCATTGATTTTATCGAACGGTCACATAAACTTCTCCTGTTCAAAACACACTATGCAAATTTGCGGATGACTGCAACTTTTGAGAAAACCTTAAGAGACATTGCAAAACTGAAAAAGCAAGCGACTCCTGTTTGTTTAATTGTTCATGAAAAAAATGAGGATCTTAAAAATGCGCTTATCAAGCAGTTAAAAAATCATTTAAAACAGGTAGAAGTTTCTGCTGAGATTCGTAAAGAGAGTACCGATCGTGGGACAGAAGGCCTCAACACCAAAGATATTATTCTCTTGTTTTTCTCGAAGAACGAAGATCGTGAAGAAGCTTTAAATACTGACTTTATCAATCTTGAACATCAAGAAAACTATTTCTTCGCCTTTTTTGAAATTCTCACAAGGCTCCTTCCAACCGTAGATATAAAACCCATTATTTTTGAGTTTAAGGAAACCTATGGGAGATTGAATTCATCAATAGAAATCCCTCTTTCCCAGTCTTTGGATTCCCCTGTTCCAGAGCAATCCCCTTCAGGAAAAACACGAGAGCCCATCTTGATACAGCTCCAATATACTTTAAGAAAAAAATGGAGACAGTTAGTAATATCTGCTTTTCTTGTTGTAGCGCTCTTTGGCATTTGGTTTTTGACGTATCTCCATAAACAAGACCACCCTCAAAGTCAACCAACACAAGCAACAGCCTCTATTCAATCAGAATTATCTATCCCTACAGAGTCTGCCCTTCTTAATCGTTTTGAGCTCATAGCTCAAATAAATGACAAATTTAAGGGACAAAACGGTATTCAGACTGTTGCATTGGTAGGACTAGGCGGAGCGGGTAAGAGCACCCTGGCACGCCAGTATGCGCGCATACAAAGAGCGAGCCTCGTTTGGCAAATTAACGCAGAAACATCGGACAGCCTCAAACACTCATTTGAAAATCTCGCGCATGCTCTTATTAGGACGGAGGAAGATAAGAAAACTCTAAGAAGCATTGAGGATATAAACAATGCAAGAGAAAAAGACGAAAAAGAAATCCAATTTGTAAGGGAGCGCTTGAAAAGCCAGCCAACCTGGCTTTTAATTTATGATAATGTTGTAAAATTCACAGATATTCAGCCTTATTTCCCTCATGATGCCAATGTTTGGGGAAATGGGAAAATTATTCTCACAACACAAGATGCAACCATTCAAAATAATACCCACGTCAACCATGTAATTCAAATTGGAGAGTTAGATCAAAATCAAAAGTTCAATCTTTTTCTTAAAATTATAACACATGGGAATACACACCCTCTTGCGTTAGCTCAAAATGAAGAAGCAAAAAAGTTTTTAAATGAAATTCCCTCCTTTCCATTGGATGTAGTTCTGGCTGCTTATTATTTAAAAGCCACTCACGTATCTTATGATAAATACCTAGAACATTTGGGTCGTGGTGATAGAGATTTTGAAAACGTACAAGAAAATCTTTTAAAAGAAGCCGGTGCATATACAAAAACACGGTATCGTATCATCACACTATCCTTAAAACAGATTATGGATGCACACCCAGACTTTAAAGACCTTCTTCTTTTGGTCAGTTTATTAGATTCTCAAAAAATTCCTCGAGGCTTACTCGACCTTTTCAAAAATGAGCATGTTGTTGATAATTTTATTTATCATTTGAAAAAATACTCTCTTATAAAGGAGGATACCCCTTCTTCTATTGTTGCTAATCCAACTTTTTCAACCCATCGAGCAACTCAACAAGTAGCTCGGAATTACGTGATGAAGGCCCTAAGCCTTAACCAGGATCACCCTTTATTGCAACATGTTTCTGACACTCTTGATCAATACACAAATCAAGCGATTGAAAAAGAGGATTTATTAACAATGGAGCAGCTCGCCAATCACTATGAAAAAGCTCTGCAACGTAAGGTCTTATTAAATGATAAGACCATAGAAACATTAAAAAGTGGGTTGGGGTGTCTTTATTTTTATAGGGGAGATTTAGCCAAAGCAAAAACAATGCTTGAAGAGACAGATACCAATTCAGCAAAGTCCTCGCCCTACAGAACACGCAGCCTCGTCCACTTAGGTCTTATTTATAGAGATTCTGGCGAATATAAAAAAGCGCACGACCTTCTTGAACGAAGCCTCCTCCTTTATAAAAAAGAATCCCCTCAAAACCCTATTAAAATCGCCCAATCTTTGGCTTATCTTGCCAGCATTGAGGGAGCCCTTGGTCATTATGAAAGATCAAAAAACTTATTAGAGCAAAGTCTACTTATTTATAAGAAAAATCAATCCTCTCCCCATCATACAATTGCATGGGTATTAGCTGCCTTGGGGAATGTTTATCGAGAGTTTAGTGATTATGAAAAAGCAAAAGACGTTCTTGAACAAAGCCTCCGTTTGTATAAAGAAAAATATCCAGAGAATCATGTATCCATTGCCTGGGTCCTTGCTCTTTTAGGAAATGTTCATAGAAGCTTAGGTCAATATGAAAAAGCAAAGAATTATCTTGAGCAGAGCCTCCTTCTCTATAAGAAAATTTACCCAGAGACCCATGTATCTGTCGCATGGGTTTCTACCCATTTAGGAAACACCTATACAAAGTTAGGACATTACGAAAGGGCAAAGCAACTCCTTGAACAGAGCCTTGTCGTTCATAATAACTATTTTGGTAAGAACCACCCTAATACGGGCTGGGTTTTAATCCATCTAGGCAACACCTACAGAAAACTAAGAAGTGACGAGAAGGCTCATGTTTGCTTTGAGAAGGTGGTCTCTATTATTAAAAACCAGCATTTGGGAATGGCTTGGTCAATGGCTCAGTTAGGAGAGTTTTATCAAGAACAAGGGCAGCCTCAAAAAGCCAAAGGTCTTTTTGAAGCCTACCTCCTTTTTTATCAAAAAAGTCCCTCCGAAAAAGATACTAAGACGGCTCGAGGATTAAGGGATGTGGCTCATATTTACCTTCTTGCGGATCATCAAGATGCAGCTGAAGAACATTTGCGTAAAGCTTTAACACTTATTCAAGCTAATAACAGTCCTGATATTGTACTTATCTTTGAATCTCTCGCTGACTTATATCTTCAAAAGGTACAGGATGAAGAAAAAAAGGGCAACGTCCCACAAGCTCAAATCTATAAAACACAAGAGATTCACAATCTAAAACAAGCTCTAAAAAACGCAAAACTTCACTTTCCAGAAGGACATCCCTTTGTAAAAAGGATTCAGGAGAAGCTTAAAAATCTTGGAGGCTCCGAATGGTCAACAGGAAAAGAGCAGCGCTGAGTCATACACACTTTTTTCTCAACAAAGAAACGAAGCAAATGATAAACCGCATTCCAAACCTGTTTCAAAGCCGTTTTTCCAAATGCTACCTATATGCTACTTGAACCATTTTGAGAAAGTTTGAACAACCTCAAAACCCCAACGAAACCTTGGCGCGCCCGAGAAGATTCGAACTCCTAACCTTCTGATCCGTAGTCAGATGCTCTATCCAATTGAGCTACGGGCGCATATTATTTCAAGTTGCTTGTAGATGACTTCTGTAGAAATTTCAAGGAAAAAGTTGCCACGCCGCCATTGTAGGTGGGTTTTTTAGGGGGTAAAACAATCAAAGGAATTCCAAGCTCTGCACAAGCTTCTGCAAATTCATCCATAAATTCCGATCCGCCATCAACTTGAATTGAAAGGATTTTATAAGGCGCTTTTCTTACAAAATCTAAGAACATACTGTAATTGCGCACCCCCCCGGGATAGGCAAGAATGTCTCCAAGGAGCATAAGCTCCGAGTTTTAATTTTGGAATAAAAATAAAAAGGAGACATTTCATGAAGTACTATGCAGGATTAGACGTAGCAATGAAAGAGACATTTATCTGTATATTAGGTGTTTTAAATCATCACGCCAGCTTTATCCCTTCAACAATTCGGCAAGTTTTCAAGCAAGATCGATCTTTTTTAGCGATGGTTTATCAGGATAGGGGTCTATCTCAGCTGCAAGCTGAGTATGCTCGTTGTGAGCAGTTTGCTTCTTATCATGGACCTGTGGGTATTACAAAAGGCCAAATTGCTTTTTCTAACGTCAAATTCCATTATAAGGGCACAGCCCCCCTTTTTCAAAACAAGTCAGTGACGATCGAAGTTGGTCAAAAAGTTGGCCATGAACGACATGGTTCGGACCACAGGCGCAAGCAAAAATACACTTAAAGAGCATTTTCGTAACCTGGTAAGAAAGAAGCTATTGGTCCAGAAGGGTGGTGGTCGCTCAACATGGTATATTTTGGCATGAGTGGTGAGGGATTCCTAAAAATATTAATAAAAAATTAAAATAATCTTAATGATTTTTTAGCAAAAAACTTCTTTTTTTATTATAAAAACTGTGATATTTTTATATAACCTAAATAGGGTTTAAACAAACAAGGGAGAATTAAAAATGGAACTAAGGAAATCAAAATGGCTTTTAAGCCTCGTTGTTGCTGGCGGATTATTTTGTGGGACAGCTAGCTTTGCAGCTCAGGAGCAAGCACAAGGTGTCAGTCTAGATGACATGATCAATACAGCTATAGCAGCTATCGATGATCCAAGTATGAAAAAAGCTGCATGTCAGAAAGGCGCACTTCTCAAAGGAGTTGTTAGCTTGCGAGCTGGAGAGGGAAAGTTTTGCGGAACTTTGCCAGGTGTAAAAAACGCTATTGGGGCTATAGCTCAGTTAATATGCTCTGATTACGTGGACGGAAGTGATAAATTTAAGGGCTCGAAGTGTGATAATGCTTATAAGGGTGACAGAGCAACTCCTGCAAATGAAATAAAGGCTGCTATGTCAAACGCACTTGTACAGAAAATTTTCTGTGATCCTAGTAGATCCTTTGCTGGAGGGGGTGTTTTTGAAAAGATTGCAAAAGCTTGTCCTGCGAGCAAGTAATCTATTACTCTAACCTAAAAAAATAGACCGAATAAAAATAAAAACCCAGGAAGTCTGTCTATTTAACCCACCCTTCGGGGTGGGTTTTTTCGTTTGAATATTTTTTTATGATAAAAACAATTCGTTGCCGTCATCACGAGCATCCTATCACCTGAGGGTGGAAAAGTATGTGATGAACTTAGTTGGTAGGCACCCCAAGGTCGTCATCACGAGGAGCGGAGCGACGTCGTGATCCATTTTAAACTGCGAAGCAGTTTTCACAAATCTACACATGTTAATTGTTGCTTCGCAACAAAAATGGATTGCTACGTCGCCTTCGGCTCCTCGCAATGACGACTATTGTGTAATATCAATAGATTAACATTTTAAGTTTATTACTTACTTCTCCACCCTCAGGTGATAGGATGCTCGCAATGACGACAACCATCTGTTTCTAAATACAAAACCTATTCTTTTTACCCAAAATTGAAGTTTCTTACCTGACTCCTGACTCCTGATCCCTGCTCACCCCGCTATTCTTGTCACAATCCCTGTTGTGCTTTGCCCTTCGACAAGGTCAACGAGCAGAATCTGTCCGCCATAGCTTTGGACAAACGAGGCCCCCCAGATCTTATCAAGCGTATAATCTGCGCCTTTAGCGAAAACATCTGGTTTCAAGGTTTCAATGAGTTCAAGAGGGCCATCTTGATCAAACAAAACAACCAAATCGACAGCAGCAAGGGATGCAAGAACCAAGGCGCGGTCACGTTCTTTTTGAATGGGCCGATGGGGTCCCTTAACGCGCTTAACCGCACTGTCTGTGCTGAGCCCTACGATGAGGTGATCTCCTGCTTGCTTAGCTTGGCTTAAAAGAGACGTATGACCTGGATGGAGGAGATCAAAACACCCGTTCGTAAAAACCACACGATCGCCATGACTCTTCCATTGTTCCGTCATATTTTGTGCTGTCTGCCAAGAAACAATTTTCTTTTCCTGGGGCATAAGAGGCTGTGTGTCCAATTGGCTCGGTATAGGCTTGCTCTGCATCATTTTAAAAATCAACGCGGATATGTTTGGTTCCCTCAACCTTAGGGCGGGGATCTGTTTCAAAATGGATTTTTTCTCCCGGCAGCAAAGACTGTTCAGAAAGGCGGTGTTCCCAATGATCTAAAATGCATCCCTCTCCCTTGAAAGCTTCTTTACATTTGTGGTGGGAAGCATCCCCCATAAGCTTAATCTTAAGGGGAGGAATAGGGCGTACATTCTCTGAAGCGTTGATAACATTTCCCATGATTCGAATCATCTCAATAGGACCATTGTGATAAATCTGAGAGGACGCGTTCGCTATAGAGAGGCCTGCTCCAGGAAGGGTGACTTGCAAGCCAACAAGTCCATAATATCTTTCACTTTTTGGCCAATGGGCTACGATGACATTTCTTCCAAAAATGAGGATGCTCGTGCAAGAAATAAGAATAGCAAGAAAGAGGATCCATCCGAGCAAGGAGGAGCGTCGCTCCGAGGCTACATTCGTTTGAAAGGCTAGATCTGCCCCTCCAATCAAGGGAGGAATGGTTGTATGAAGCGTTACATCAGGCATTTGTCGCCACACATGATGACATGCGATGCATCTTACTTGCCGCCCTTCCTGAGGGAGCAAAGCTTCATCGAGCATGTACCTCTTTGCGCATTGGGGACAGGTGACAACCATAGAATCAGTCCTTTTTTATATTGTCTGCCTCACTTATAGGCTTTTTAAAAGAATGCTGCAAGCTAGACGAGCACTTCCTTCTTTGTCAAGAATGCTTTTGCTTGCTTTGTATAATTTGCCAGGGCGATTGAATGCAAGTAAAAGTGCCTCCCGCGGTCGTCATTGCGAGGAGCGTTAGCGACGTCGCAATCCATTCTTTTTCTTGATTTTTTATGGATCGCGACGCCCTCTTCGAGGGCTCGCGATGACAACACCGGAGTTGTTTTTACTTGTATCAAATCGCCCTGGATAATTTGCAGAATCTCAATAATTGTGCATATTTTCTCTTGTCTTTCACCTCAGATAAGCGTATAAAACGTTGAAATGGCTTTTTTAAAAAGCCGTGTAATCCACACGCAGAAAGCATACTCCGGTGGCCATGAGGCCCCCTTTTTTGCGGCGGTTTTAACTGGAGAAAGGAAAATTTTACTATGATGCCAACATTTAGCATGCGTCAGCTTTTAGAAGCCGGCGTTCACTATGGACACCAAACCCGTCGTTGGGACCCCAAAATGGCCCCTTATTTATATGGATCACGGAGTGGAATCCATATTATTGATTTACAACAAACCGTTCCTATGTTGCACCAAGCTTTACAGGTCATTCGTGATGTTGTTGCGGGGGGAGGGCGTGTTTTATTCGTGGGAACAAAACGACAAGCTTCTCAAAAGGTAAAAGAATCGGCTTCCCTTTGTGGTCAGTTTTACGTCAATCATCGCTGGTTGGGAGGAATGCTTACCAACTGGAAGACGATTTCCCAATCTATTAAACGGTTGCGCGAACTGGAAGAACAGATGGAACAAGGGACCCATGGTTTTACAAAGAAAGAATTGTTGACTCTTGAGAGAGAAAGAAACAAGCTCGATCTTTCCTTAGGGGGCATTAAAGACATGGGCGGCGTTCCTGATGTTCTTTTTATCATTGATACCAATAAGGAAGATATTGCTATTAAAGAAGCGAACAAACTTGGTATTCCTGTTATTGCAGTTGTGGATAGCAACTCAAATCCTGATGGTATCGATTATTTGATTCCTGGAAATGACGACGCCCAGCGAGCCATAGATCTTTATTGTACCCTTGCCTCTGCGGCTGTTTTAGATGGCTTGCAAGCTGAAATGCAAGCCGTTGGTGTTGACTTGGGCGCAGCTGAAGACCTAGTCGTTACATTGGAAGATGAGTCTCTTCTTGAAGAAGAACCCCCAATTACAGTTGAACCTGCTATAATGGAAGAAATTTCTTCTGAATCTTCTGCAGAAAACCCTTAATTGATATTGAAAAAGGAGTAAAACATGGCGGATATTTCTCCCTCACTCGTAAAAGAGCTGCGCGAAAAAACAGGTGCAGGAATGATGGACTGCAAAAAAGCGCTCATTGAAAACCATGGAAATTTAGAATCCTCTATTGATTGGTTGCGGACAAAAGGACTTGCAGCAGCAGCAAAAAAATCAGGACGGGTTGCGGCAGAGGGCCTGGTGGCAGCTGTGTGTCAAGGACCTCGTGGCAGCGTTGTTGAAGTTAATGCAGAAACCGACTTTGTGGGTCGTAATGAGCACTTCCAAAATTTTGTTCGTCACGTTGCAGAATTAGCTATAACCGTTAAGGGAGATGTGGAGCTTTTGAAAAAAACTCCCTACGGTAAGTCTGGTAAAACGGTTGATGAAGAGCTAACACACCTTGTTGCCACCATTGGTGAAAACATGAGTTTGCGTCGGACGGCTTCTCTTGAGGTTTCTCAAGGTATGGTGGTGCCTTATATTCATAATGCAACCGCACCGGGGCTTGGACGTTTGGGTGTTCTTGTCGCTCTTGAGTCTTCTGCTCCCCAAGAACAACTGGAAGCATTGGGTAAGCAAATTGCCATGCATGTTGCTGCTGCCCATCCTATTGCCTTAACCATAAAAGATGTTGATGCTGCAGAGGTTGAAAGGGAACGAGCCATTTTCCGGGAACAAGCCCTAGCATCAGGAAAGCCGGCTGAATTTGTGGATAAAATGGTAGACGGCCGCTTACGCAAGTTTTATGAGGAAGTTGTTCTTGAGGAACAAGTGTTTGTTATCGATGGAAAAACACGTGTGAAAGATGTGGTGGCTGCAAAGGCAAAAGAGTTAAATCAGCCGATTCAATTAGTAAGCTTTGTGCGTTTTAGCCTTGGTGAGGGGATTGAAAAGGTTCAGTCTGATTTTGCAGCTGAAGTTGCGGCTCAATTGGGACAGTAAGAGGGTCCACAAGATTGTCCAGGAATAGGGATTCGAAGGATTGATTTTGTATTCCTGTTGTTGTTCCCTTTGTTCGCTTTCACGGAACGGATGCTTTTCCGTGAACCTGGTCCCTCTCAGCCTCAGAACCAATGGCTTTTTCAACAGGTCACACACAGGATCTCACAGGTTCCTGATCAAGCCATCCTATACCTCTGCCCTGTTCTCGGACCCCGGTCGGACTGTGAATGTGTCTCGACATCATGACCGTGAAGCTTGAGGTGAGTATTTGAACATTCTACCTCATTTTAAAAGTTGAGAATGGCCCTTAATAATAAAAATGATGCAACAAAAATCGATGCCTTATCTTACAATCCTAAAAAATGTTGTGTGCTATGCCAGAGTATTTACCATTTATTAACCATCGCAGAATTACAATTAAGCTATAGAGAAATTTTAGGTTATTCATTACAATGAATGAGATTGTGTTGTTTGTGTAGATGATGTACTGTCTAAAACAGTAACACTCATCTGGTTGTCGGTGATTGAATTTTTAGAGGTTATGTTGGTTATGTCTCGATTGTTGTTTAGTATGCTTGTAGGCACAAGTTTCCTAGGTATTCAACCTAGCAAGGCCATGGACCTTTCAGATGATAAGGCCCAGGCTAAAACAAGTCCCCACACCTCAAAGCCACTTCAGGCAATGATTAAGTTTCCTGACCATTACAATCCCAAAGATCATCATCAAAACAAGTTGCAAGAGTGTCTAGATGACGACATGAATAAGACCTGGCTGGATATTAAGGAAGCAAATGTTTACTTGGATGCTCTGGATGAGACCTGGTTGAAGGCCGCAGAGAAGTATTACTCCTCTTATGCAAAAACAAATTTTGCGACTCTTAAAAAAGAAATTGAGGATTATCATCGCATACGAAAACATGACGAAAGTCGGTTTGAAGATCGGATTAATGCTCTTAAGAAGATTGCTAAAATAAGTACTGCGATAAGCTCTTCAATAATGAAAGATTTACCCGTTGATGATCTGAACAAAGTGATCTTGCAACACTTAACAACACGCGCAAATTTAAAAGCGGATTATATTAAAAAATTGCCTGGGTTGAGGCAAGAAGCTGAGAAGCGTGCTCGAAGTATCCCAACAGATAAAGATAACACGGTTGTGAATATGAAATTCATGAAGGAGGCGCTAATGGATATAGACCCCGCAAAACGTGCTGGTCATCTCTCTGAAATGCCACAAGGTTTCTATTCCATAGAGCCTTTATTTGACAAATGGATGTACTATGTTAAGAAATCCCCTGAAACAACTCCGGACTATTTCATTTGGTTAGAAGAGCAGCTTTATACTTCACACCTTAAGAGGAACCTTCGTCATACATTCCTTCGTAAAGAATCCAAAATAGTTAGCTTCAAGGATGATGGGTTGGCTTATAATAAAGTCTTCCGGGCCAATGACCAAAATTACGTTATGGATGGTCGTTATATTTATAATATTAGCGAAGATGGCGATCTTTACATTCTTCCAGATACAAAAAATCCAACAGAGGTGAACTTCAGATCTCCCAGATTATTTAAAAGTCCACAAAAGGACAATACAACAATAGAGCCAGATTGTTGGTTGAACCATGACAACCTATTGGGAGGAGAGAATCTACTGTGTGCGGGTACTGTATTTTTTAAGAATGGAAAGATCGCTCATATTGATACGAATAGTGGTCATTATGAGCCAAAAATGATCGAACATCTGCGCCCTGCTCTTTCAAAATTGGCGAAAAAATATCCGGGTGCCCTTTCTCCAGATACGGAGATTGGCAACTTTAATGGAAAAATATCAATGCGTTACCAGAATTTCTTAACCGTAGCCGCAGAAGATCTCTATGAAGGAGAAGGGCGCCCAAACACATATGAAAATTTTATGTTGCGACTGGGACAAAATTTGAAATTTAAACCTCGTGTTTAAAGGCAAATACAGGGTGCTAGCCTAGAACTATTGAACAAGTTTTTACATTTATTATAAAATTTAT
>Ga0207096_1019_pt2 | contig 24626 bp, 23 predicted proteins | sample Alteio_BWMinHeat_86_FD_153547 | JGI IMG/M metagenome (GOLD analysis project Ga0207096, IMG submission 153547) | Enriched cells from forest soil in Barre Woods Harvard Forest LTER site, Petersham, Massachusetts, United States -... | ecosystem: Environmental > Terrestrial > Soil > Temperate forest >...
TCAGTCACATTCGGATTATGAAGTCTCCGGCGGATACAGCGCTAACGCCGCCGCCGAGAAATTTTTCATTACCGTGAGCAAGTGGTGTACGGAAATCAGGGGCGAGGTTTTGGTGTTCTTCGAAGGGCACTGGTCGAAGAGCAAAGAATTGTATGAATCGATTCAATCTTCAACGCTCGATAATCTCGTATTGCCGGAAGGTATGAAGGACTCGTTATATCGTGATTTCGCCCAATTCTTTGCGAGCAAGGTAATTTACGAGCGTCACAACATTCCGTGGAAACGCGGAGCCCTGTTTATCGGCCCTGCGGGCAACGGAAAAACCCACACGGTTAAAGCGTTGATCAACGCGTTGAAGGTTCCTTGCCTTTATGTACGAAGCTTTCGCGCGCAGTACGGATCAACTTATAGTTGTGTTTCCCAAGCGTTCGAACGGGCAAGGCAGGCAGCCCCATGCCTACTCGTGCTTGAAGATCTCGACAGTCTGGTGGACGACCGCAACCGATCCTTTTTCCTCAATGAGATGGATGGCTTTTATTCCAATGCTGGCATCCTCGTGTTGGCCACCACTAACCATGCCGAGAGACTTGATCCGGCCATTCTCGATAGGCCCAGCCGATTCGATCGTAAATACACGTTCGCACTGCCCGCAGAGAAAGAACGGCTGGCCTACCTGCGACTCAATAACGAGGAACTCGAATCGAGCGTTCGCCTGAGTGCCAATGAGCTATCGGAAATAGCCCGGGCCACCGAAGCGTTTTCATACGCCTACTTGAAAGAGCTTGTACTGTCCTCGCTCATGGCTTGGATTCACAACCGCCATTTGCGAGTGAAGGACGTTATGCTCACGCAGGTTGACAGCTTGAGAGAGCAAATGAAAACCGCTTTGGCCGCACCGCCGATCCCGATGGGAGTCGACTTCGAGCAATTGCAATCGCACTTTGGCCCCAGATTTTTCGGTTCGACGATTAGCCGCTTGTCAATGGGTGAGGAAGAAGATCACCTGGGCGAGTAAAATCGTGACTCCATGCCAGAGCTTCTCTTAGAAGTCGGCTGCGAGGAGCTTCCTCCTTCGTTCGTTCGCAAAGGTTTTGAGGAACTGCAAGCGAACGTTACTTCGCGCCTCCAAGAGGCGGGGATTTCGTTTGGGCAATCCACTGCGATGGGCACGCCGAGGCGGTTGATCGTGCAAGTGCTGGACGTTACCGAGCGACAGCCGGATGTACAAAAAGAACAACGTGGGCCGGCTCTAAGCGTGGCATACGATTCTTCCGGACACCCAACTAGGGCCCTCGAAGGATTCTGCCGCGGCCAAGGTGTGAACGTTGATCAAGTGCGAAAGGAAGCCGATCACGTGTGGATAACCAAAACCATTCACGGCAAACCCACAGTGAAAGTCCTGTCTGAACTATTGCCCGAATCCATTCGGGCGATCACATTTGACAAGGGTATGCGATGGGGCACCCATCGCATGCGTTTTCCGCGCCCGATTCGATGGCTCCTCGCGAGCTATAACGGCGCGGCGGTTCCTTTCGATATGGATGGAATTACATCGGGCTTGCAAAGTCGCGGGCATCGTTTGTATTTTCCAGAGCCATTTCAAGCTCGCTCGTTGCAAGAGCTAGTGACTGGATTGCGGGAGCGCCAAGCTGAACCCGATCCGGCTAAACGGGAACAAACTATTCGTGATCAAACGCCGAAAGTTGCGACCGGCAAACCGGAGATGTCGCCCGAACTTGTGCAAGAAAACGTGTTTCTCACTGAATGGCCCACCGCTACCCAAGGGGCTTTTCGCGAAGAATTCTTGGAGCTGCCCGCTCCGGTATTGGTTACGGCAATGGCAAAGCACGAGAAATTCTTTCCGGTCCGCAACAGCGAAGGGCAGCTCACCAATTGCTTTGTTTCGATTCGCAACGGCGGCGTAGAGGACATTGTTCGGAACGGAAACGAGTGGGTCCTGAATGCGCGCTTCAACGATGCGAAGTTTTTCTTTGATGAAGACCAGAAGCATTCATTGGAATTCTTTCTGGAAAAAACCAAAGGGATTATTTTTCAAGACAGGCTCGGCACGATTCATCAGCGCGCATACCGGTTAGCCGAGTTAGCGATGGAAGTAGCAAAAGCGACTGGCGCCAGTGAGGAAGAAATTGAGCATGCACGGCAAGCCGGCCTTTACGCAAAAGCCGATCTCAGTACCGGATTGGTGAGCGAACTGCCCTCGCTGCAGGGTGCGATCGGAAGCGAGTACGCACGAAGAGATGGGCTGCCCGACCCGGTTGCTTGGGCGATTCGGGGCCAATACGAACTTTCGCTCAATGAAAAGATCGATTGTGAAGGCGCGCGAACGGCGGTACGGTTGATCATTGCGGATCAACTTGATAGGCTGGCGGGCTATTTGGGAATCGGTCAGGCGCCTTCCGGTTCGAGCGATCCTTATGGGCTTCGCCGTGCGGCCACGCTGCTGATCGAAGCGGCGCTGCGCTGGCCGGCGCGATTTGATGGCTATGCGGAATTGGCGGAGCGGGCAAGAGAAAGCTATTTAGGGCAAGGCGCCGAGCTAACGCCGGTGATTCCCGCCCTGAGCGAAATATTCGCGTCGCGCTATGAGGCGATCTTCGAGAGCGCGCGCCACGATTTGGTGGAAGCGGCGGTACGTCACGACTATGTTGGGCAAGCAGACGAATTGGATCCACAGGGCGTACGGTTTAGGCTTAAGGTTCTGGAGCAAATCAGCATCGATGTTGCGTTCGTGCAGACCGCAACCCGCCCGCAAAACATTGTAACGGCGGCAGTGAACAAGGGCATCGCGTTCGCATTTCCAAATCCATTGCAGACGCTTTCGCTAAAGGCTCTGCAATCGGCCGATGGTGAAAAGCTGGCCAAGTTGGCATCCGGGGCCGCGCCTGCGATTGGGAACGCCGTAAACGCTGAAAAACCCGGTGAGCTGATCTCCCATCTGAAAAAACTCGAAGCGCCGGTGAATCAATTCTTCGACACCACCATGGTCATGGTGGAAGAAGAGGACATACGGGCGGCAAGGCTATCTCTCCTGCATGGAGTTCACCTGTTGTTTAGAGAGGCCGGCGACTTCTCGAAAGTGGTCATACCGGGTGCGACAACGAAATGAAGGCGAGCGCGACCGTAACGGCAAAACCGAGCTAACGTAGAATGATCCATGCCGCGAGACCGCGAAATTCTCGATATCGCCGAAAGGTTTCTCAATGAAGAAGTTGCTCCGCAAAGCGTCGAGATCGATCTTCACCGCGAAGCGTTGCGCCGCGCGCTGAACGGTCTTTGCCAGCGCGAGCTAATGGCGCTGAGACGGCCGCAAGAATATGGGGGCCCAGCGGTGGCCGAGCCGACGTTCCGGCAATTCCAAGAAGAAGTCGCGCGATATTCAGGCTCGCTTGCCTTCCTTCAGACCCAACATCAAAGCGCGGTTTCGATGCTCGCTAAGAGCGACAACGAAGAACTGAAGCGCGAGTACCTGCCGTTCATGGGAAACGGCGACAAATTGGTCGGCATTGGATTCAGTCAGCTCCGACGCAAAGGCGATCCGATGATGAAAGCCGAATCGTGCGATGGAGGATATCTGCTAAACGGCCACGTGCCGTGGATCACCGGATGGAGTTTTTATCCTGAGTTCTTGATCGGCGCAACGCTGCCCGACGGACAAGCGGTTTTTGGGATCGTGCCGCTCACTCACAGCGACGACAAGAATGGAAAGGTAACCGTGAGCGAACCGATGCGGCTTGCCGCGATGGAATCGGCGATGACGGTTACGGCTGATTTCGTTAACTTTCATTTAGCGGAGGAGAAAGTTGCGTTAATCAAGCCTTCGAATTGGATTCAGAATAACGATCTTATCAACATCACACTGCAGGGCCATTTCGCACTAGGATGCGCGCGTGCCGGGCTAGATATTTTGCAGATCGCGGCGGAGAAAAAAGGATTGCCTTTTCTTCGCGATGCTTATCAAAAACTGAATGAAGAGCTCGAGGAGTGCCGTCAAGCGACGACGACCGCACAAGCTACGCCGAATGAAGAATCCACCACTGAGCGGCTGCAAATTCGCGCGTGGGCAATTCATCTCGCAGTGCGCTGCGCTCACGCGGCGGTTGCCGCCTCAAGCGGAGCGGCAAATAGCTTGTCACACCCGGCGCAACGCGTTTATCGCGAGGCGCTGGTTTATACCGTGAGCGCACAGACAACCCCAATCATGGAAGCAACGCTGAAGCGGATCGTGGGGGGTTAGATCGGAGTTGGCCTGTAAGCCGGATTCTGTTTTTGTGTGGCGATTTGTCTAAGCGGCCAACCCGGAGGGTCGGCGGGCCACGTCAGCCCCTCCCTATTTGGCCTTGCTTCCGGCGGGGTTTGCCCGGCCGTGTGGTTACCCACAACGCCGGTGCGCTCTTACCGCACCATTTCACCCTTACCCCGATTGCTCGAGGCGGTATCGTTTCTGTTGCACTTTCCGTCGGGTCGCCCCGCCCCGGCTTGCGCCGGGCGCCGTGCCCTATGAAGTCCGGACTTTCCTTCCCGATAAATCGGGACCGCCACCCGGCCAACTCCACAGCCAGTATACGATTAAGGGCAATAATCGACGCATGAGTGGCGCGCGGCTCGTCGATCTCGGCCACCTCGCCTACGGGCCCACCGCTGCTATCCAGCTGCAAACGCTGGACCAAGTCGCCAATAGAGAGGCACCAAGCACGCTTTTCTTCGTCGAACACGATCCGGTGCTCACGCTGGGCGCGAATTTCCATCCCGAGAATTTGCTGCTTAGCAAAGCCGAGTACGAGGCTAAGGACATCGAACTTACGGCTACCGAACGTGGAGGCGACGTCACGTTTCATGGCCCGAACCAGCTTGTGATCTACCCCATCTTCAACGTGGCAGAGTTTGGGCGTGATCTTCACCAGTGGCTAAGAGATTTGGAAGAAACCATGATCCTCACGTGCAAGCACTTCGGCCTGAAAGCGGAGCGGAACAATATCAACACCGGCGCGTGGATAAATAATCGCAAAGTCGCGGCGATTGGAATCAAGGTGCGGCGCTGGGTTTCCATGCACGGAATCGCGCTGAACTGCAGCAACGATCTCACGCCGTTTGATCTGATCGTTCCGTGCGGAGTGAAGGGTTACGGAGTGACCAGCCTCAGCCAAGAAGCGGGCCGCGAAATTACGATAGAAAATGCGAAGCCGGTAGTCGTAACAGCGTTTGAGCAAGTTTTCAGGCTTACCATCAGGTAAACAAATCTCGAATGATCCGACACCGCTTCCTCCCACTTGCGGCGATTGCCGCGCTCTCCGGCGTTGCGTACCCACAAACAAAAACCACGCCCAGAATCCTCAAGCCCGAAGACCTGAAAGGTCTCGCTTGGCGAAGCATCGGCCCCGCCAACATGGGCGGGCGCGTGGCGGACATTTGCCTCGCTCCGGGCAGTGGCAAAACATTCTTCGTTGCCTACGGCATAGGCGGTCTATGGAAGACCACCAATCGCGGCAATACGCTAATCCCGGTTTTCGATCACGAAATCACCAACTCGATCGGTTCGGTAGCAGTTGCGGATGCACTGGCCACATGGCCCGGCTGGAAAGACTCGAAAGACAAACCGGAAGAACTTACGAAGAAAGGAAAGGCGAAGATCGTTTGGGTCGGCAGTGGCGAGGGCAACGGGCGCAACTCGTCTTCTTGGGGGCATGGCGTTTATCGCTCGACCGATGGTGGCGGTTCCTTCACCAACGTCGGCCTGGCAGACTCGCATGATATTCCGCGGCTGGCGGTTGATCCGCGCAATCCCGATATTTGCTACGCCGCCACGATGGGCCATTTATGGGGGCCTAACAAAATGCGCGGGCTGTACAAAACCGAAGACGCGGGCAAGAATTGGAAACCGGTTTTGCAAATCGATCAAAACACCGGCGCGATCGACGTCATTCTCGATCCGAGCAACCCCGACACCGTTTACGCCGCGATGTACATGCGCCGCCGCACGCCCTACAGTTTTGTCAGCGGCGGCAAGGAAGGCGGCATTTACAAATCCACCAACGCAGGGAGGACATGGGCCAAGCTCACCAACGGATTACCGAAGCAAAGCGGCCGCATCGGTTTGGATATTTACCGCAAGAATCCCAACATCGTTTATGCGGTGGTGGAATCGGATGTCGGTGGCGGAAGCAATATTGATGACGAACGAAGCCGCGCGGGCGGGTTGTTTCGTTCCGATGACGCGGGGAAAACTTGGACACGTTTGCACGGCCGAGTTCCGCGCGCATTTTATTTCGCAAAAGTCCGCGTTGATCCAGAGGATGACCAGCGCATTTACTTAATCGGGTATGGCGTGGACATTTCTGACGATGGCGGCCACACTTTTCGAAGGGGCTTCGAAAAAACTCACGGCGATTTTCACGCACTTGTGGTTGATCCCGATGATCATGAACATCTGCTGACGGGCGACGATGGCGGCCTCTTCCAATCATTTGATCGCGGCGAAACATGGGACTATCTCAATATTGCCCCGGTCGGCCAGTTTTACAATATTGCGCTCGACCACTCCGACCCTTACCTCGTGTTCGGCGGATTGCAAGATAACGGTTCATGGATAGGGCCGAGCGCCACGAACTACGAGCAGGGCCCTGGCGCGGCGATCACCAACGCCGATTGGAGAATGGTCACGGATAGCGATGGCTTTCACTGCGCATTCGATCCGCAAGACGAGAACATCCTGTACTCCGAGGGGCAAGGAGGCGACTTGGTGCGAACGAATTTAACCACGCGTCGCATGCGGGATATTAAACCGATTCCCAAGGAAGGCCAACCCGCGTTTCGCTTTAATTGGAATACGCCTTTCCTATGCTCGGCGCACGAAGCGCAAACGCTCTACATGGGCGGCAACCAGGTGTTCAAGCTCACTGAGCGTGGCGATAACTGGCAAAGTATTAGTCCCGATCTAAGCCGCCAGGAAATCGCGAAAGACGTCACCACAGGATCCAACGCGGAAACGTACGGAACCGTGGTCGCCCTCAGCGAATCACCCCTTCAACAAGGATTGCTGTGGGCCGGCACCGATGATGGACTCATTCATGTGACCACCGATGATGGGGCAACGTGGCGCAACGTGACGCCACCGGTCGTAGGCGGGCATTACGTGGCGAAGCTCAAGGCTTCGGCACACGATAAGAACGTGGCTTACGCAGCCATCGATATGCATCGCGACGACAACATGGATCCACTCGTGATCATAACCCGGGACCAGGGCAAGACCTGGCAAAACATCACGGGGGACCTTCCCAAGGGGTGGTCAACCAAGTCCATTTGCGAGGATCTAAAGAACCCTGACGTGCTGTACTGCGGCACGCAAAATGCCTTGTATTTCACCTGCGATCAGGGGAAGCATTGGCTAAAGATCAACGGCTCGTCGCTTCCAACCGTCCCAGTTGAAGATATCGTGGAGCACCCTCGAGATTTCGATATTGTGTTAGCTACTCATGGCCGCTCAATTTGGGTAATGGACGACGCTTCCCCGTTCTCGCAAACCACTCAGAAAGTGATCGATTCGCCACTTCACTTATTTGATATTCAGCCTTCAAAGCCGCGTTATCGATTGGGCGGCTGGCTGATCGCACATCATCTCTTTCGCGCGAGCAACCCCCCTTCAGGTGTGAAGATCAACTACTGGGTGCGAGACTACACCGGTGAGGATGTTTCGATCGAAATCACCGATACGAAAGATCATAAAGTGCGCGGGTTGACTGGCCCAGGAAAGCCGGGTTACAACCGCGTGATCTGGGATTTGCAGCCGGAAGAAAACATGCGCGTTCCCGGCAACAACGAACAACCAGGCGAGCCTCTGTATGTGCCATCGGGAGAATACAAAGTTACGATCTCGATGGGCAAAGACAAGATGACGAAAACCGTGAAGGTGGGAGCGGGAGCCTAGAGAAGAATTCTCCAAACCGCTCCATCAAAGGCAAGAACTTTGTCGCCCGGTTGCCAACCAGCCAACTGAACCACAACGTAACCCTCACGGGCTGAAAAGGAATACCACTCTCGCACATCGCCTACATCGGTAGGAACAAACGAAGCCCAGGCCTGCCTTCTTGCCGGTGCGATCACAGTGTGAATTTCAAATTGTTGCGCCGCGATTCGCTCGGTTTCCACGCGATCACCACGTTCGAGATAAAGTGCTCGGAAACAGTAGCGCACCTTTGTTTGAGGACAGCCTAGCAACCCTGGCACTTTGTCAAAGCCGCCTCGAAAAACAAACGCATTGCCGATCGAGTCGGGAATGACGATTGCGTAAACGCGTCGCACTGGCTGAAGGGTCCTTAGCCTTTCGGCAAATTCCCGGCTGATGTTTCCGGCGTCACCCCAAGCCTCATTTGAATGAAAGAGCAAGACGGCGAAGGCAATCGTAACCAACGCGGCGGCCAGTTGTCCCAATCGAGTTGATGATAATCCGCATATTCTCCAAATGCCGGCAAGGGCAAGGGCACCAAAGGCGGAAGCGTAAAAGGCAAAACGCGATGACTCGCCCAATACGTTGATGCTTAGAGTAACTCCGGGCGCGAGGGCAAGAAAGCCAAATGCGATGCTGCACAGCGTGAAGCCGATCCACAATCGTTGCGATCGCCCCGTAGCTCGCGGAGGCATACTCGCCCACCACGACCAAAGAATCGCGGCGAGCAACCCCAGGTCAGCAATGGTTTCTTGCCAACGCGGCAGCAACATATAATCGAACAAAAACAAAGCACCCAATGTGATCATCGCCGAACCGAACCAGCCGCCAAGCACTCGGCCAAGCATGGGACGCCGCAGCCCGAGGGCAAGGATCAGCACTTCAATCGCTAGCAAAGCGGCGATCGGAAAAATGTCGCCAAAGAGCAAATTTCGCGCAATGTTCGCCGACCAGAGCAACACAACAATCGCGACCCCGCTAACGGCCAATCGCCAATCGCGCTCGCGGCGCGGCAATCGCACGGCGATGAGAACTCCGGCAAGAAGAAAAAGGCGGAACGTCAATGATTTAATCGCACTCGACCCTGTCACCGCTCCAAGGGTTGGGCCCAATGGTACAAACGCATTGCTTGCATTCAGATAGATCTTGTTAACGAGATCGGGATGGTTGACTCTCAAATGGGCCGCTCCGTATCCCCCGATCCAAGCGCCGATGAGATAGTGTCGTAGCAGCAGATAGCCAAACAAAGCGATTGGAGTTCCGATCAACCCTAAATACCAACTCAGTTTCGACTGCGGCGCTTTAGCGCTGCTGTTCAAGTTCTTGCGCTTGATCAATATTACGAGCCAAAGGACTAACACCGTCGCGAAGGCTGACTCCTTGCTCAGGAGCGCCATTATCAATGCTCCGATGCTGAGCGCAATCCACCACACCTTCGCGTTGCTGAAGCCGCGAAGAATCATCCAAAGGGCGATCAGTGAGAAGAATGTGGCGAGCCCATCGATGCACGCGCTAATCCAACTCACTGCTTCGGGATGGGTGGGCCAGACGACAAAGAGAAGGCCGGCAAAGAATGCGATAAAGTTGGTACCGGATTCGGATTGATCACTATCCGGTCGAAACCATTCGATCACAAAGGCGCGGATCAGCACGCCGTCCAGAGCCAACAGCAACAGGTTAAAGAGGTGAAATCCAAGCGGCCTCACGCCGAAGAGCTTCAGACCGGTCCAGAGCCAAAGCATGGGAACCGGCCTGACGAACTGAGCACTGCCGATGGGCCAGGGAATGAATGGACCGCCATGCTTCACGGCGGACAACAGGATGAAGTCATCGCTCAAAAAGAAGGCGTTTAGAACCTGCCAGTAGCACGCCAAGGCGATCGCCATGTAGACCGCTAAGGCAACCCACCCAGCTCTCCTGCCATAAAGAAGGCTCCAGACGCTGGGCATTCACCATTCTAGACGCGCCGATGACCCAATTTTTAATGTCGTCCCGGCCTTGTCCCTGCCCAGTCTTACAACAGAAGGGGTTTCAATATGCCACAGGAACGCGAAGAAAAAAGAGGATTGGCGCAAAAACTACGAGACGCGGTGGAGCGTAGCCGAAAGTTGCGTGCGCGCTCGCGCGATCTTCGCGAGAACCCCCGCCCGCTGAGAGCGCAATCAGCTCGCCAAAGATGAGAGCGCAAGCAGCCAGCCAAAGAGCCCGCATTGCGTAAGCTCCGCAATCCGGAAGTCCCGGTGCCACAATAGTTCCAGATGCCGATTGGCAGATTTCTCTTGTGCCTTCACTCACACATGCCGTATGTGCTCTCGCACGGAAAGTCGCCTCACGGCACGGACTGGATCAATGAATCGGCTGCCGAGTGTTACCTGCCGCTCCTGCACACTTTAGACCGCTTGCTCCAAAGGGCCATAAAGCCGCGATGGACGGTGAATCTCACACCCATTCTAGGCGAGCAGCTCAGAGATGAATCGTTTAAAGATGAATTTGAGCACTACTGCCAAGCGAAAATCGATTCGGCAATTGAAGACCAAACGCGTTTCCACGGCGACGATCAGCTCATGATGAAGGGCCTAGCTGCGATGTGGCAACGCTATTACACAAACTCCCTAACCCAATTTAGAGATAGATGGAACCGCGATATCGTGGGCGCCTGGCGATACTTTCAAGATCAAGGCAGCATTGAGGTGATCACCTGCGCGGCAACGCACGGATATCTACCGTTGCTTGGTACGGACGAATCGGTGCAAGCCCAAGTGAAGATTGGAGTAGACGCATACGCGCGATATTTCGGTAACAAACCGCGCGGAATATGGCTGCCGGAATGCGCCTATCGCCCGGAATACGTTTGGAAAGCGCCGGTGGGCGAAGGCGAAGTCGGCTGGCCGCGAAAGGGAATCGAGAGCTTCCTCGAAGAAAACAGCATCGAGTATTTCTTTGTGGATTCGCACATGATTCGCGGAGGACAGCCCCTCGGAACTTATGCCGCGCAATTTCCACAATTGGCCGAGCTATTTGCCCGCAGCAGCAAGTTCTTTAATCCACCGGAAGAGTATCGGAGCGAATACGAACATTACATGCTCGCTAACGGAAGTGCGTGCATGGCACGCGATCCGGCGACGACGGTTAAAGTGTGGTCTGGAGAGCATGGCTATCCAGGCGATGCCTACTACCTCGAGTTTCATAAGCAGCTTTATCCCGGGCGATTGCGATATTGGCGAATCAGCGAAGACAAGCGCGACCTCGGCAAGAAGATGCCATACGATCCGTGGCAAGCGTTCGAACGATTGGCATGGCATGCCGAAGATTTAGCGCAAACCTTGAAAGGTGTACTCGCGCAATATCGTGGGCAAAGCGATCGCAACGGCACGCTAGTGGCGATGTACGATACCGAACTCTTCGGCCATTGGTGGTGGGAAGGGCCCGAGTTCTTATATGAGCTTGGTCTACGGCTTGCAAACGAGCCCGAAATTGAGTGCGTCTCGGGAGGAGATTTGTTGGACGCAGAAGCACCACGCGGAGTGATAGCCTTACCCGAGGGATCGTGGGGCGAAGGCGGCTATCACTACGTCTGGCTGAACGATGGCAATTATTGGACATGGGAAAAGTTGTATCCGGCCGAGCGAAAGATGCGAGCCATGGCGCGAAACTGCGCTAACGGGCCCGCGCGCGAAATCGTTGACCAATGTGCCCGCGAACTACTGCTTGCGGAAGCTTCCGATTGGCAGTTTCTCATCTCGACCTACGCCGCCCGCGACTACGCGGAAGCGCGTTTTCAGGACCATATTGATCGCTTTAGCCGCCTCGCTGCGTTCGCCGAGCGCGTTCACACTGGTGGCGTACTCACCGAAGAGGAGACTGCGTTTTTCAACGACTGCAAGCTCAAAGACGCCGCGTTTCAAGAGATCAATTTGAGCTACTGGGAAAGGCTGGATCGGCCCCTAAACGAACGAATCGCGGCCGCGGGAACGTAGATCATAAGGATTTTTCAATGACAAAACTTCTCCCCTTCTTGCCCGTAGTCTTGCTGTTCGCGGGCTGCAGCCAAAGTGCCACTACCCCGCCACCTGGTCCTTCGTCGAGCGGAGCGGCGGCAAACTCGGCGCCCGAGACTTCTGGGGACACGAACTCAGGTCTTGCCGGACAATTCGAAGAGCCACTCCCCAAAGGTTCGAAGATGCCCAGTGCCACCCTGCCTGCACGGCCCAGAAGTGAAGGTGACAGGGTACTGATAAAACAACTTGCGCCGGATCGTTCGGCTGATTGGCAGACGACCACGATGGCAGTTACCCAACTTGCTTCCGAGGTGGGCAAGGCCATGGCCACGGTCAAGGATACAAAGGGAACAATTTATGTTGTGGTGGAAACGCCACTGGGCCGCGGTTTTCTCAATCAAGAGCTGAAGATCAAGGATAACAAGCATTACAACATCAACTATGTGGTTCTTGAGGATCGCCCGAAGCATAGCATGGTCACGGCGAACGGGAGGCAAAAGCAAGAGCAGATTGACGGCAAATGGCAACCCGCGGTTTCTCTTGCTAAGCCGTTACCGGACGCAAGCGTTCCTGCTGATAAGCTAGCGTCGCGTTGGGCACTTGATTTCACTCGCACGATGTGGCTGGGGCTTACGGATTCTCGCGATTCCTGGCCGGCCGTGGTGTCTCAGTGGCTTACGGGCACCGGTGAATATGAAATCACAACCCAAGAACGACACATCAACTATCAAGGGCACGATATGGTGGACTATCGCATTGAAGCGGATCGAAAACCGGCGGCAAGGCCAAAATTAGGTTCTAGCACCGTTCAAATCGTGATTGATGCGCAGCGGCACCTGCCCGTCACGATTGTAAGCGATAACACGGATTCGGCGGGAAAGAACTGGAAGATGACCTGGACGTGCCACTACGATTTTCAGCAAAAGTTTGGACCGAAGGATTTTTAGGAGCGCAGCGCGCCAGCAAAATCTTCTACCAAATCTTCCGCATCTTCCAAACCGACTGACACCCTTAGTAAAGCTGGGGTAATCCCGCGCTTAACTCGCTCTTCTTCCGAAAGCATGGCGTGAGAAAGTTTGGGCGGATAGGTGATAAGCGTTTCCACTCCACCAAGACTCGCGGCCATGCGCGCGAGCTTGCACTTCTTGCCGAACGTCATCGCCGCTTTCGCGGTACCGTCCAACTCAAACGAGAGCACTCCGCCAAACGCTTTCATCTGCCGCTTAGCCAGCGCGTGGGCGGGATGGCTTTCGAGGCCCGGGTAATAAACTCGTTTGACTCGAGGGTGTGTTTCGAGAAAGCGGGCAAGCTGCAGCGCAGTATCGCATTGCATCTTCAGTCTTGGCACGAGCGACTTGATTCCGCGGCTGACAAGAAAGCAATCGAACGGCCCAGGCACTCCGCCGGCAACTTTGGCATAAGTAAGCATTTCCTCATAGATCGCATCATCGTTTGTTGTCACAACGCCGCCGAGCACATCGCTGTGTCCGCCGAAGTATTTCGTGGAGCTGTGGCAAACCACATCGATTCCTAACGCAATAGGCTTTTGCAAGACTGGAGTAGAGAACGTGTTGTCAAAAATCGAGATCACTCCGCACTTCTTAGCCTTCTCGGCAAGCAATCTAATGTCCGCAATCTTCAGGGTCGGATTGGTAGGGGATTCGAAGATAACCAACTTCGTGTTCGGCTTTACTGCGCGATCGAATCCTTGCGGATCGATCGCATCGAAGTAATCCACTTGCACGCCATGTTTTGGAAGAACTTTCTTGCCGAGATTGTATGTGCCGCCATAAATGTCTTCCGCGATGAGCACATGCTCGCCGGCTCTTGCTAGCTCGAGCGCGGCATTGACGCCGGCCATTCCGCTTGCGAACGCGAGCCCGTGCGTCGCTCCTTCTAAGGCGGCCACGGTCTTTTCAACCGCTTCGCGATTTGGGTTGGTGTAGCGCGAATAAATCCACTGCGGATCCTCGCCTTCGTAGGTGTCCCACGTGTAGGTGGAGGAGAGATAGATCGGCAGCGATAAGGGAACGTTCGATCCTTCAGTCCCGCCGGTGTGGACTGCGAGCGTCGCTTCGCGCATGGCCTACGTTACCTGCGCTTAGCGCCCAGACTTCACATGGCCATCCATGAATGCAAAGTTCACCGCGTTCCCATGCCTAGCTTTCTTCAACGCGGAAATGTCCGGCGTGCCGGCCGCGCCCAGAAACTCGTCCGCCGATTCATAAAATGAGACCGTTCCTTTAGGATCGCGGAATGCCTGAACAAGTTGGGCGGAAAGATCAAGGTTCATCGCGTATCCGCCTTCCTTGGATTGCTTTTGCAGAGCAGGACACGTGAATACAACCGCATCTTTCACATACGGTTTCAGCTTGTAATCCCATCCCTGCGCGGGCGGAAATACTTCATCGAAATCCATTGAATACTGAGATAACGCCTTCTCCACGTGGCTCAAGCGATCAAGGCAAAGCGCGGAATCGTTTCCGGGAGCAGGTCCTCCGACACCTGAAGATAATGACACGCTTCCCGGTGCGGGCCCGGTTCGGGCTAGGATAATCAGCGCGGTGGAGACATTTTTTCTCACACCTCGAATCGCGTGCATCGAGATCTTATCGTCAGCCATCCACTTGTAGTTGTAGGCAAGCGTATCTTCCCCGTTGCGTAGGCGCAAGCGATCCGGCGTCTGTTCATAGGTCCCCTGTAACGGGTCGGCGCCGGCGATCGTGCATAAATAAGAGCCGTCCTGGGCCAAAAGAAGGTCAACCTTGGCGCCAATCTGCTCCCCAGACCATTGGCCCTCCAATGATTTCCCCTTTCCGCACCCACAAAGGGCCAGTATTACACCCAGGAGCAGAAATGCGCGCATACAATACATTATCATGCACGCGCCACCTGCGGTTATCCCGTGGTTTCCTGGTTGCATCTCTCGCCCCCTCTCTACCCCCTCACCTGTGTTTCCAGGTACAATCTCAGTTCAACAATTTAGCCACGGACCACGTACGGGACAGCGTAAACCGGTTCGGGAACGGCGGGAGTTTGAATGGCAAAGACATCACTTATAGTTAAGCAGAAGCGCAAGCCGAAGTTCAGCACGCGCGCGTACAATCGCTGCAGCATTTGTGGCCGGCCGCGAGCCTATTTCCGATTTCTCGGCATCTGCCGCATCTGCCTAAGAGAAAAAGCCCATAAAGGCGAGTTGCCGGGCATCGTTAAGTCGAGCTGGTAACCCCGGAGGTATTTCATGCATAGCGATCCAATCGCGGACCTCCTCACGCGTATTCGCAACGGCATCCAGGCCAAGCTTGCGACGGTCGAAGTTCCGCACAGCAAAATTAAATTAGAAATCTGCCGCATCCTCCAGGGGGAGGGATACATAAGGGGTTTTGAGGTCACCACCGAGTCCAAGTTTCCCACCATTCAAATTCAACTTCGTTATGATAACAAGCGCAAGCCGGTGATCACGCGCATACAGCGCGTGAGCCGACCCGGTCTGCGCATCTACAAGTCGAACGACGAACTGCGACCCATTCGAAGCGGCTTGGCCACCCGGATTCTTTCCACCAGCCAAGGCGTTATGACCGATCGCGAAGCCAGGCGAAAGCACGTTGGCGGCGAAGTCCTTTGTGAGGTTTGGTGATGTCACGAGTAGGGAAACTTCCCATTTCTATTCCGAAGGGCGTTACGGTTAACGTCCAACCGCCTAACCAAGTTACCGTTAAGGGGCCTAAAGGCGAACTCAAAGTTACGGTAGACAACGAGTTGAAAATCGAGCAGAGCGAAGGAACGGTTACGTTAAGCCGCCCGGACAACCACCGCCGAATGCGCAGCCAGCACGGTTTGGCCCGCACACTCATCAATAATGCGATTCTAGGCGTCACTCAGGGGCACAGCAAATCGCTGGAAGTGATTGGGGTCGGCTATCGCGCACAAATGCAGGGCAAGAACCTGCTCCTGAACATGGGTTATTCGCACCCGGTGACAGTGGAAGCGATGCCCGGCATCACTTTCGAAGTCGCGGCGGATGAGAAAACACGTTCTCAGCGAATCAATGTGAGCGGGATCGATAAGGTGCTGGTGGGCCAGATGGCGGCCGACATTCGAAAAGTGCGAAAGCCCGAGCCGTACAAGGGCAAAGGCATTCGTTACGTGGGCGAAGTGGTGAAGCTTAAGGCCGGTAAACGAGCGGCCGCGAAGAAATAGGTGATTTATGGCTACAGAAAATAAATCGGATCAGAGAATTGCGCGCCACGAGAGGCTCCGCAAGAAATTGTCTGGCACGCGGGAGCGCCCGAGGTTGGCGATCTATCGCAGCCTCAAGCACATTTATGCGCAAGTGATCGACGATGCTACCGGTGCAACTTTGGTTGCGGCCAGCACTCAAGAAAAAGCACTCAGCGCAAAGGGCAACAAGAACGGTGCGAAGGCAGTAGGCGCCGCTCTGGCTCAGCGCGCAAAGAGCAAAGGGATCAATAAGGTCGTGTTCGATCGCGGCGGATTCAAGTATCACGGCCGGGTGGCAAGCCTTGCCGAAGGAGCCCGCGAAGCGGGTCTGGAGTTTTAACCATGAGAATGATGAACCGCCTCAGCGGAAAACGCGACAGTCGCAACACGGAAGGGCCGCAGCTCGACGTGCGAGTTGTGCGCACCAATAAAGTGTTCAAAACCCACAAGGGGGGCAAGACGGCGTCTTGGTCGATCCTGGTTGTGGTCGGCGACAACAAGGGCAGCGTGGGTGTTGGTCTTGGTAAGGCACGAGGCATTCCCGATGCAATTCGAAAAGCAGAAGAAGCCGCTCGTAAGGCGATGTTTAAAGTACCGATGATCGGGCAAACGATTCCCCACGAAGTCGCGGCGGTTGCCGGATCGTCACAGGTTGTACTTCGCCCTGCCAGCCCGGGCACCGGGGTAAAAGCGGGCGGCGCCGTGCGCGCTTGCTTGGAAGCGGCCGGCATTCACAACGTGCTAGCCAAAAGTCTGGGCAGCCGCAACGCGATCAATATGGCGTATGCAACGATCGAAGCGTTTCGAGGACTGAACACCCCGGAAGAAATGGCCGATACACGTGGACTGAATGTGAACGAACTGGTGCCATGGCTCGCGAAAGCCCGCAAGGAGGAAGCTGATGCTGCGCATTAAGCTGGTAAGAAGTCCGATCGGGCACACGCCTCAAAATCGGTTGACAATTCAAGCCTTGGGGCTTCGCAAAGTGCGCCAAGTAGTGGACAAGGACGACACGCCTTCGGTGCGCGGCATGATTCACCGCGTGCAGCACTTGGTCGCGGTTGAGGTGTTGGACGGCCCGGCAACGGGCCGCGCGTCAGCCCAAACCAAGATCGAAGGGGCGCCGGCCAAAGATCCCTTAGCCCCGATACACTCCGTTCGGGACGGCAAAGAATCCAAACCCATAGGGAAGAAACCTGAAAACTCTCCTATCAAGCCACCCGTAGAAGCAGCAACTAAGACGGTGAAGCCGAAATCGGCGGCAAAGCCTAAGACCTCCGTGCCGAAAACAAAAACGGCGAAGGCCAGGAGTAAGCGATGAGCCTGCACAAACTCGGGCCCGCAAAGGGCAGCACATTCAAGAAGCGCCGCATCGCCAGAGGCATTGGCAGCGGCATGGGAAAAACCGCCACGCGGGGAACCAAGGGCCAAAAGGCCCGCCGGCAAATCCACCCGAATTTTGAAGGCGGGCAAACGCCCATTCAGCGCCGTCTTCCGGTGAAAAAAGGCTTCCGCAACATCAACCACAAGGAGTACGCGATCATAAATCTCGATGATCTTGAAAAGCTGTTCGAAGCCGGCTCAGAAGTAAATCCCGACAAGCTCCTCGAGACCGGCATTATTCCTTCCGGAAAGGATGGGGTGAAAGTTCTCGGCTACGGAAAGCTTTCTAAGAAGCTGAAAGTAAGCGCGCATAAATTTAGCAAGAACGCGCATGCTGCGATTGAAGCGGCCAGGGGAGAAGCGATTACTCTGTGAGTGTATTCGGCGGCGCGGTTACAACCGGCGGTCGAGGCGACAAGGGTCTTACCCTTCCGCTTCTGGAAACATTTCGCCAGGCGTGGGCCGATCCCGATCTTCGCAGCCGAATTCTGTTTGTGCTGGCGATGTTCGGCGTCTTCGTGCTCGGCACCACGATTCCGGTACCGATTCCGGGCGTGAACGAAGCCGCTTTGGCGGAGGTCCTGAAGTCCAATCCATTCTTTGCTTTGGCAAACGTGCTTGGCGGCGGCGCCCTTCGCCGAATGTCGCTTTTTGCCCTGGGATTAAACCCTTACATAACGTCTTCCATCATCATCCAGATTCTTACCACCGCGTTCCCCCAGTGGAAGAAAGATCTGCAGGAGGGAGGCGAATACGCTCGCCGCGAGCAAAACCGTCGAACGCGAATGCTAACTCTCGTGTTGTGCGTCCTCCAGGGTGCGGGTTTCTACTCCGCGATGCGAACTGCCGTGCCGCAATATTGGGTCATTGAAGCGACCACGCTTCTGTTTTGGACTGCGGGCGCGATGTTCCTCCTCTGGCTCGGCGAGCAGGTTAGCGAGAAAGGCATTGGCAACGGCGTTTCGCTGATGATTTTTGCCGGAATCGTTCTGTATTTCCCTTCGCAGGTGTACGGCATCATCCGCAATGTGCAAGACGGCGCCATGAATGTCGCGCAGGCGCTCGTGCTGCTCGCGATTTTCTTAGCTACTACTTGGGTGATCGTCCTCTTCACTACCGCACAGCGCAGAATTCCCGTGCAACACATGCGCAGGCAAGTGGGCACGCGAATGGTGGGTGGGCAAACCAGCTACTTGCCCATTCCGGTCAATACGGCGGGTGTAATTCCCCTGATTTTCGCGGTGTCGCTTTTATTTATTCCGCAGCAGTTCGCAGGAATGATCGGTGCGAAGTTTCCGGCTGCAAGCGCCACTCTACTTTCCCTTGGCGAGTGGATGTATCCTGGATCGCCGTTCCCTAAAGGTGTGGTTGGGTCCATCTTTTATGCGTTTCTGATCTTCTTCTTCACTTACTTTTACACCGCTATTCAATACAACGTGGAAGATATCAGCAATAACTTGAAGCGGGGCGGGTCGTTCATTCCCGGCGTTCGGCCAGGAAAGCAAACGAAGGATTTCCTGGACGGAATTCTCTCGCGCATCATCATCGCGGGCGCGGCATTCTTGACCATCGTCGCCTTAGCTCAATATATTGGGCCGGCGTTAGCCGGAATCAACCGCGCAAATCTAAACATCATCGGCGGCACTTCGCTGCTGATCATGGTGCAAGTGGCGTTGGAAACGATGAGACAGATTGAGGCAAACCTGCTCATGAAGCAGTACGGGACCTAGCCATGCGGCTCGTTCTCATCGGCCCTCCCGGAGTTGGAAAGGGCACCCAAGCGGCTATGCTTGAAGAGAATCTCGGCCTAAAGCCACTTTCCTCGGGCGTTATTTTTCGCCAGGAAATCGAAGCAGAAACCGATCTTGGCCGGCTGGCCAAGCGCTATATCGATCATGGCGAATTGGTTCCCAACGGCATAACTGTGGAAATGATGGCAAAACGCATTCGATCGGACGAGGTGCGCCGAAGCGGATTTGTGCTAGACGGATTTCCCCGCACTGTGAAGCAAGCGGAGGCGCTGGATGAAATTCTCGCCGAGATGGGGTTGAAGCTCGATTGCGCGATTTCGATTGTGGTACCCGATGAAGTGGTGATGCAAAGACTAACCGGCCGGCTGGGCTGCACGAAATGCGGCGAGATTTACCAGGCGTTGACGAAGCCACCGAAACGCGAGGGACTATGCGACAAATGCAACAGCCCACTAGTAGTGCGAACGGACGATCTTCCCGATACGATTCGCGAGCGCTTGCGCGTTTTTCATGAAAATACCAAACCGGTGATCGATTTTTATGATTGCCAAGGGCTTTTGCAACGCGTAGATGGCACAGGAGACCCACGATCGGTTTATTGCGAAATCGTTGATGAGCTGCCGGCTCGATGATCATTCTCAAGAACAGCTCTGAAATCTCCAAGATGCGGGCCGCGGGAAAAATCGTCGCCCGAACCCTAAAGTTAGTTTCGCAGGAAATCGCGCCGGGCAAGACACCTGCGCAGCTTGACGCTCTCGCCCACCGATTGATCAGCGAAGCCGGGGGCTATCCAAGTTTTCTCGGCTATCGGAAATATCCGTCTGCAACCTGCATTTCCGTCAACGAAGTGGTTGTGCACGGAATTCCCGATGACAAGCCGTTGAAGGAAGGCGACATTGTAAGCCTTGATTTCGGCGTTTTGCTCAACGGATATCACGCCGATAGCGCGTGGACTTTCCCGGTTGGTAATGTCTCGGCAGAAGACCAAAGACTTCTGAACATTACGCGCGAGAGTTTGTATCAAGGCATCGCCAAAGCCAAAGCAGGGGCCACGACGGGCGACATCGGATCAACCATTCAGAAATATGTTGAGTCGCATGGTTATTCGGTGGTACGAGACCTGGTGGGTCATGGAATCGGCGCTTCTCTCCATGAAGACCCATCCGTGCCCAATTACGGAAAGGCGGGCAAAGGCGACAAGTTGAAAGAGGGCGTAACGATTTGCATTGAGCCGATGGTGAACGCGGGGATTTGGAGAGTTGATACCGATTCAGATGGATGGACGATGCGAACCGGCGACCGAAAGAACTCCGCCCACTTTGAACACACGGTAGCCATCACAAAGGCGGGAGCCGACATATTGACGACGGAATGACTTCAAGCCGCCGCTTTGTTCATTCTCTCTAACCAGTAATCGATTAAATCACGCAGTTCTTGCGCCTCCACCGGCTTGGCGATGTAATCATCCATTCCCATCGCGATGCAGCGCTCGCGGTCTCCCGGCATGGAGTTTGCAGTAATTGCGAGGATGATCTGATGACGATCCATTCCCGATTCGCTCTTCCGAATCGCCTGTGAAACGGCATAACCATCCATGTTTGGCATTTGGATATCCAATAGCAGAATGTCGAAGGTTTCACTTTCAAGAATTCGCAGAGCCTCTACGCCATCGTGCGCTACGACAACGTTGTAACCCATCTTCATAAGCATCTGCATGCCAACCTTGCGATTGATGTTATGATCCTCGACTAGCAGCAGCTTCGCGTCCGAGCGTACAGCGTGAAGTTCGGAGTTTCGTTTGATGTAAGTCTCCGTGGAAGACCTCTCGAGCACGTCTACTAGAGCGCTAAACAGTCTACGGCTCTTAACCGGCTTGGTGAGGGCGGCGTTGAATCCGTGTTTCTTCCATTCATCGTGGCGTCCACGCGATTGAATTGACGACAGCAGCACGATTGGCAGGGATGATAAGCCAAGTTGCTTGCGTATCTTCGCCACCGTTTGCTCGCCGTCCATCTGCGGCATGTGCATGTCCATGAGCACGACATCGAACTGCTTACCATCGGCAAGCTGCTTTATGGCCTCGTCACCCGAGCACGCCAGGGTCACCTCGCAGCCCCAAGACTTGAGTTGCTCGCGCAATATCTTACGGTTGGTTTCGTTGTCGTCAACCGCCAAGATGCGCATGCCCGCTAAGTTCATGTCCAGCACATGCGGCTGGGCGATTTTGAGAGCGAGCTCAAAGAAGAAGGTGGAGCCTTTGTCGACTTCGCTTTCTACCCAAAGCTTTCCGCTCATCAGCGAAACGATCTGTCTGCAAATCGAAAGGCCAAGGCCGGTACCGCCGAATTTACGGGTTGTGCTTCCATCTACCTGCGTGAAACTCTCAAAGATCGCGTCCAGATGTTCGGCAGGAATTCCAACTCCGGAATCTCGCACACTGACACGGACCAACGCGCTGCGCTCGTCGCAATGAAGCATTCGCGCCTCAACCACGATCTCGCCATCGTCCGTGAATTTCAATGCGTTACCGACAAGATTCGTGAGAACCTGGCGAAGCTTTCCACTATCGCCATTCAAGAGGGCCGGCATAGACGAGTCCGCATAGGAGATCATCTCCAATCCCTTTTGCTCGGCTAGGGGTCCGAATAGCTCACCGACCTCTTCGATCAAGGAAGTGAGCGAGAACTCACTTAGTTCTAAAGTGAGCTTGCCCGCTTCCGCTTTCGAGAAATCGAGAACGTCGTTAATGATATCGAGAAGCGCGTCCGCGCTACGCTCAATAGTGTGAGTGTAATCCAACTGCTCTTCGTTGAGCGGTGTCTCAAGAAGAAGCGTGGCCATGCCAATGATGCCATTCATCGGCGTTCGAATTTCATGGCTCATGTTGGCGAGGAACTGAGATTTCGCGCTACTTGCGGCTTCCGCCGCCTCGGCCATTCGTCGGGCTTGCTCCAAAGCTAATTCCAGTTTCTCCTCCGCTCGTCTTCGTTCCTGGTTTTCCTTGCTTAACTGTTCGGTTCGTTGTTCCACCCTACGCTCGAGATCGCGATCGCGGTGTTCGATTTCCGAAAGCATCACATTGAACGCGGATACGAGAGTGCCTACTTCGTCTGCGCCGTGCTCCGGAACGCGAAGGGCGTAATCTTTGCCTGTAGTGATCACGGACATCGTTTGCACCACATTCGACAAGGGAACCGTGATCAATCGCTGAAGATAAGACGATGCAGTAAATACGACTGCAATCGACACTACAAGCAGCACCGCAACGATAATGTTATAACTGGTTTCGCGTGCGAGAAGCGCGTTCATGTTGCACGAAATAAACAACACTCCGGCGTATTTGCCCTGATATCGGAGTTGCTCAGTTAGATTGAGCCGATTGGGGCCGATGGTAATGCCAGGCTGAGGCACGTCGAGTGGAACGTTCGAGACTGCGCTGCTGTTTTGTGCGACGTTGCTGTTAAACAGCGCGAATAGCTTGCCGTGCGCATCATACAAAGCGGCTGCCTCGATCTCGTCATTGGGTTCGAGTGGCGAAAGACTCTCGGTTGCCTCGTGGCGCAGGCCGTGGGCAAGAGCGGAAGCACCAGCGCTCTCGATGACCTTCACCTGCATTCGCACCTCGTGAATCATGCTCTCCTTGAAGCTCTGGCGATCGTACAGACCGAACAGGAAAGCGGTTACGAGCAGGGCGCAAGTACTCGTGATCGTGGTGATCAGCATCAGTTTGCGCTTGATCGACCAATCTTTAAACACGAATAAACACCCTCGGGCCAGCTTTAAATTCGCCCAGATTCTAAGCCGCCTAGCCCTCATTTGTTATCGGTTTGAAGACCGGCCCTCGTTAGCTTCCGCTAGAGGCTAAGCGTTGGTTCAGGAGCGAGTAAGCCGACCGCGGCAGCAGCCCCTACAATGTCGCCGTAGATGCGAAGGCCGCTGGGCAGGTTCCCTACGATCTCCTCGCCGTACCGCTTGGTGTGGATTCGGGCATCGAGGAGCGCAATGACGCCCCTATCGGCAGAAGTGCGAATCAGCCGCCCCGCCCCTTGCCTCACCAGCATTTTCGCTTGGGGCAAGGAGTATGCGGCGAACGGATCTAAGCCTTGGGTCTGCATCCAAGCCATGCGCGTCACTTGCGCCGGGTCAATCGGCACCTCAAACGGTACCCGGACGAGCGTTACGCATGAAAGCGTTTCCCCCGGGGCATCGAAACCGGTCCAGAAGGATCGGAGCGCGAACAACGATGCATGAGTTTCGCTCTTGAATCGCTCACCCACCCAGCCCGCGCTTCCTCGCTGCATATAGAGCGGCAACTCGGGCGGGAGCGTGATTCGCGCATGGACCGCTTCCATTTCCCGGCGGCTGTGAAAGAGCGCGAGCGTCCTACCATTAATCGTCTTGATAATTTTGGCGAGTTCGCGCGCCACCGCATCGTAATAAGCTTCTTCCGCACCGGTCTTGTGAGCAACCGTAGGATCCGGCAAAGCTCCTGGCGTGGGCAAGTACAGCGCAGCTTGAGTAGAGAAATCAAATGGGGAAGGCAATATCTCCTCGAATTCCGGCGCCGCCCCAGTCATTCGCTTGAAGAAATCGAATGAACCGTCAACGGCTAGGGTGGCAGAGAGCGAAACGGAAGGCACCTGTTCCCAAATTAACTCAGACAATGGCTCGCGCAAACCAATCACATCGTGGCGCAAGATCGCCGATGCGCGGCCGTATTTTCCATCGGTGGCACCCGAGCAATACGTGACGCCGATCGGATATGCGCCCTCAATGTTATCGGAGAAAAGCAATTGACAGCCGATTCCGAACTCGCGCAAATACATGCAGTAGTTGTGAATCGTGTCGACCCCATCTTCCGCGTGCGCGCCGGATATTGCGCCGTCCTGTCTCCACTGGGAAATCAACTTGTCAACGTCGTGCAAATATCCTAGTGTGAGCCGCGCAACTTCGCTCGCCAGCTCCTTGGACGGTGGAAACGCGGTTTCCGATGATCGCGCTTTAACTTGTGGATGCTGCCACACTTCAGGCGGTGTCGCTCTTAAAATGCCGGATTGAAGCATGCTCGATTGCAGGGCAAAGCGCTTTTCGATAGCCGCCAGTCGCTCCCGAAACGTGTCGCATTGCGGACCACCGAGATCTTCCCTTCTCCCAATTCGAATTCAAGAGCACTTAATGCTGATTGGGCAAAATCGTGAGCTTCATCGATCACGAGAAAATCATAGTCGCCGAGCAGCGAAAGTTCGCCGCTCGATGCTTTTTTCAGGAGCGCGTCTTGCAGAACCACGCTGTGATTTGTGATTACCACACCCG
>Ga0207096_1030_pt1 | contig 24366 bp, 26 predicted proteins | sample Alteio_BWMinHeat_86_FD_153547 | JGI IMG/M metagenome (GOLD analysis project Ga0207096, IMG submission 153547) | Enriched cells from forest soil in Barre Woods Harvard Forest LTER site, Petersham, Massachusetts, United States -... | ecosystem: Environmental > Terrestrial > Soil > Temperate forest >...
GACGCGCTTGCTGATCTCAGTCTTCTTCGCCCGATCCTTGAGGAGCTTGGAAACAAAGCAACGTTACACGTGATCGAAGGCGCTGATCACTCGTTTCATGTTCCCAAGAGCAGAGGAAGGAGTGATTCTCAGGTGTTGGAAGAGATGGCCGAAGTCGTACGACAGTTCATTTCTTCATTGCGACCATAACCCCATCCCGAATCGGCACCAGGCTCATCACAAAGTCCGGGCGATTCCTCAGAACCGTGGTGAGCGTTCGCACGCCCTTCGTATTCGGATCTCGTTCCAGCCGGTCGAAAATGCGGCCACTCCAGAGCATATTGTCAATGATAAACAACCCGCCGGAACGCAGTTTCGGCTCAACCGCTTGCAAAGCATCGGGATAGGCATGCTTATCGATATCGCAAAAAATGACGTCGAACGGTCCGTGTGTTTCGTTGAGTGCAGCGATCGCTTCTTTGACGTGATATTTGATCAGCATTCCCACATTCAATCTGGCCAGATGTTCTCTCGCCTGATGAGAGAGCTTGTCATCCCATACCACGTGATGCACTTCCCCGCCCCCATTTTCTTGAACCGCCCTCGCGAACCAATAAGTGGAATATCCATAACCCGAACCCATTTCGAACACACGTTTGGCGTTCACCGCCCGGGTGATCATGTACAAGAACTGCCCGGCAGCAGGGCCGATAATCGGAAAGGAGTGCTCGCGCGCATACTCCTCCATGAGTTGCACCTCGTCTGGCCGGTCCGGCACGAGGTTGTCCAAGTATTCCCTCAATTGCGGGCTCATCATCACTTCTGCCATGCAGCATTGATATTACTGTCAGGCAGGCCGCCGGCGGGGCGAAACTAGGTGTTCGGCTCTCACTGTTCGCCATGTCCGACCACTGGCTCATTTCGGAAGGCGCGCTGAGAATGCCATGAGAACATGGTGCGCGGGAAAGGACTCGAACCTTCACGCCTTGTGAGCACTACCACCTCAAGGTAGCGTGTATACCAATTTCACCACCCGCGCACGGAGACTGGAATTCTAGCACACCAATCCGCCCAAATCTGAGCTCCAACTCACCCCTTCCGGCGCCCGCTGGGTCACTCCCGTGAGCACCAGGTGCGCGTCCACTCCGGCCCTTATACCGGCCAAGATATCGGTCTCATATCTGTCACCAACAACCAATGTTTCCTCCGGCACAGCGCCGGCGTCCTCCATGATCATGCGGATTAGCAAAGGCTCGGGCTTGCCGATCACGCGCGGCGCCACGCCACTTGCGGTTTGGATCGCGGATACGATGGCGCCCGCTCCGGGCTCGACTCGGCCGCCTTCGACTGGATATGTCGCATCCGTATTGGTCGCGATGAACTTTGCCCCACTAAGGATTTGTTGTAAAGAGGCGTTGAGCCACGCGTACGTGAACGCGCGGCAAATTCCTGCCACTACCGCATTGGCCGGTTCGCCGCTATCGCTCTCTGAGTTGATAACAGGCACGCCGCACTCCACAAACGTTTGTTTCAGGCCAGGATCACCTACGAGGAACACTGGCCAAAGATTTTCTTCCTTACAAATCTTCGCCGCTCCACTTGCCGATGAATAAATCCAATCCGGTCGCGCATCGAAGCCCATCTCTTGGAGCTTCTCGGCGTAGAACTGTCGAGTTTGCCCAGAGTTGTTCGTGAGATAGCGAATTTGGGCGTCATTACTTTCCAGCGTCTGAACGCTTTCAAGGGCGCGCGGCAATGCCTCGCTTCCTCGATAGAGCGTGCCGTCAAGATCTAAGATGTACAGGCGATAACGCTTCACGCGCTTCGCAGCACCACAAAGTCGGCCGCGGTCAAGAGCAGTCCCAAGCTTGCGCTGTCCAAGATTGGCTGAAGCACTTCCTTCGCTCGCTCTATATTCAATCTCGCCATTGCGTCGGCTCGTTCAAACGCGCCGCGCTCGCGCATCCATCCGCATAGAACATTAATATCATCGTCGGCCACTCCGTTGCCAAACTTTGCTTCCGCGAACTCGCGTTCGTCAGGATTTAACCGCTCGCTAAGAAAAATGAGTGGAAGCGTTGCGCAGCCTTCACGAAAATCCGTCGCCCTTGGCTTTCCCGTTACGCGGTCGCTGCCTCGGTAATCGAGCAAGTCATCAATGATTTGGAAGGCAAGTCCTACGTGATGTCCGTACCGCGCCAAGCTATCGCGAACTTCGTCTGATGCACCTGCTAAACGCGCGCCCACTTCGCAACAGCACTGGATAAATGAGGCCGTCTTCATCCGAAGTGTTTCCATGTGTTCGCTTTCATTCACATCAAAACGATTGCGATATTCCAACTCTCTGACTTCGCCTTCAGCCAATTCCACCACCGAGCGCGAAACAGTTCGAATCATTTCGAGATCGCCATCTTCGGCAAGAATCCACATCGCTTTTGCGAGAAGCACGTCGCCGGTAAGGATCGTTCCGGTATTGCCAAACGTTGCGCTCGCGGTTGAGCGGCCGCGACGTGTGCCCGCGTTGTCGATCACATCGTCATGCATAAGCGTAGCCATGTGGATCATTTCCATGCAGGCCGCCAGCGGATACGCCCGGCTGGCATCGAAACATCCGCCCGCCGCACGGGCGCAGAGGAGCACAAACGCTGGGCGAAGGCGTTTTCCGCCTGCGTCCATCACGTGGCGGCCGATATTTGCGACGAGAGGAACCTGCGATTGAAGTTGCTCGCGTAATTCGCATTCCACCGCCTCAATGTCAGTTTCGATCCGCTTAAGTGCGGAGCTTTGAAACCCATTGCTAAGATTTGGAAAGCTGACCGTACTCACGACTTTGTCCCCCAATGAATGCAGATATTGCCGAAGAATAAATCCTTGTAGCCAACATTCCTCAGGCCGGCTTGTTCCATCGAGAGCTTTAGCTCTTCGCGCGATTTGAACCGTCTGGTGCTCCTGGGAAGGTATGTGTAGGCGTAACCGTGCCCGAATAGCGCTCCCAGAATTGGCACGCAATGGTTGAACATCCACTCCGCGAAACGTCCTAATTTCCCGCTCGGCCGCGCACAATCAATCGAAACAAAACGGCCGCCGCGCCTGAGCACTCTTACAATTTCGCGGTGGGCCGAATCCGGATCGGGCACATTGCGGATCCCCCAGCCGACCGAAATTCCATCCATCGAATCACTTCTCACCGGCAGCCGGCAAGCATCGCCAATCAGCAATCCATTTGCGGGCTTTGCTTTTGCGCGCTGCAGCATCGGCAAGCAAAAATCTGCTCCGAAGACAGTGCCTTGGGGGCCAACCAGCCGGCGTAGCGGCGCGATAAAATCTCCCGTGCCACTGCACACATCTAATGCACAAGCGCCTGGCTTAAGCTCGAGAAAGCGGGTTGCATAAGCACGCCACTTGCGATGGAGCCGCAGGCTCATCAAGGAGTTGCAAAAATCGTAAGTAGGCGCGATGTCGGCGAACATCTCCTTGACGCCAACATCTCGGGACACCACACGCGGTTTGGCTCGCACCATCTCGTGCCCCGTTATACCCTTAGTTTTCAGAAGAAAGTGAAAACCCGCCCTTACGGATTAACGGTCACGTTCACTGTGGCCGTGTAAGGAGCTTTCAATCCGTAAAGGTCCCTGATCGTAAGGGTGGCCACAAACTTTCCCGGCTTGCGAAACCGATGATCAACGATTTGTCCGATCGCGTCCTCCTGGATGCCATCCGAATTATCGAAGTCCCACGTATAGCGAAGAATGGTTGCCCCGCCATAGCCGACGCCGATAAAGCGCAGAGTGTCGCCCAGCGCGAGGTTGACTTCTCCATGGGGGCTTCGTATTTCGCCCGTGATCGGCGTGGGATCGCTTAATATCTTGAGTCCGCCCACATAATAAGTTGAAGTTGTATCGCCCGAGAACCCGATTGATTCGATCACTTTATTTGTCTTGCCAAATCCGTTAATCGCCTGCAGAGGAATCGCGACGCTGCGCCACGGCTTGGTCGGCTGGGCCGGTGGTAACGGAAGATAAACTTCGCTCTTTTTTTTGTCCGTAGTCGTGATCACGAGTCGAACTGTTTGCAGAGTGGGCGCTTGCTCGGTCTGGCCAGCGGGCTGGCCTCCTCCGGCTGATGCCTGGCCGCCTTCCTCGCCCCCAACACCACCTAGCCGCCTCCCGGCTCCGCCCGCGCCAAGACCACCTCCAGGAGCTCCCGGGGCTCCCGGCACGCCGCCGCCGCCTCTTCGACCCCTGGGCCCTCCGGCTTCTCCCCCAGCCCCAGCCTGTCCTGGCGCCGCTGGTTGACTTGATATGACCACCGTTTCAGCAGTTCGGAATGATAAGGCAAGCAGGTTGTTCGCATCGGATGAGTTTGCCGTCAAATCCACCGGCGTGTTGAACTTCACAAAGCCGCCTTGAAAATAATTGTGCGTTGAAATTCGCAGCGAGAACGCCCCGTCGAACGCGGTTTCGCTCGTTTCCGAGATCCCTCCGCTGCCCCAAGGCACAAGGACTACGTTTTGATCCTTGATGTGAAGGTGTGGACTCCAGATGTCGCGCTGGGCAGAAGAACTTCCTTGCCCAGCGGCCAAGATGGCCCAAACAGATAGGAGGCAGATAGCGAGTGCATTTTTCATAAAGCTTCTCAGCGGTAATAGCTCGGACGATTAACCGAAGCGAATCCGTTCAATTGAACGCGCACGGCCGGATTTCATTTCCACCGTTATAACTACCCCATAAATGACTCCAGGTTCATTCGCGACCTCAAATCGGGTCGGCATCGAGGTTCGAAAGCGCGTAAGAATGACGTCCTTGTCCATCCCAAGAACGCTAGGGAGTGGGCCGCTCATGCCTACATCGGTGATGTACGCAGTACCGCCCGGCAAAATCTGTTCATCGGCAGTTTGAACATGCGTATGAGTGCCAATAACTGCTGTTACCCGCCCATCTAAGTGCCATCCCATCGCGATCTTTTCACTCGTCGCTTCCGCATGAAAGTCAACCAAAACGTGCGGCGTTTTCAAGTCCTTTAGCAATCGGTTAGACTCGCGGAACGGATCGTCATAATTGTCCAGAAACACTCGCCCGCACAGATTGATGATCGCCAATTCAATGCCACTCTTAGCGATAACCACTATTCCCTTTCCTGGCACGCCTTCCGGAAGATTCGAGGGCCGCACAATCGGCTTTGCCGACGAGAGATAGGGAAAGATCTCGCGCTTGTTAAAGGCATGATTGCCGAGCGTTATTCCGTCAGCACCAGCCGCATAAAACTCTTCGGCGATTTCAGGCGTAATGCCCACACCACCAGCCGCATTCTCTCCGTTCACAATCGTGAACAGCGGTTCGTATGTATTCCTTAAACTCGGTAATCCCTCGGCGATGATCGCGCGCCCCGGCTTGCCCACAACGTCGCCGAGGAATAAGATGCGGTAATCAGTCGGGGAGGCTGCCAAGGCTAGCAGTTTACGCCCTATCGGGCGACCCACTGCTCAAGCGCACTTTCGATCGCATCCTCGGAAAACCCACGCCCGTACAAGAAACGTCCCGCGCCTTCCCGTGTGGCGCCACTTGGAAACTTCGCCCTCAGTAAATCCACAATTTCAACCACCTGCGCGCCCTCCTTTCCCGAAAGTATTGCCTCCACGGTTTCTGCTGAAGCGCCCCTTTGGGTGAGCAACTGTTTTATTTTCGCCGGCCCGGCCGCGCGTTTCCCACTGAGACGTCGCAGCACCGATTCCGCCGCGCGCTGGTCACTTAACAACCCTTTACGGTTGAGGTGCTCAAGCACTTCGTTCGCCACATCGGCCGCATAGCCCTTGCGCTCGAGCACTTCTCGAATTTCGGCCGCAAAACGGTCGCCTTTGGCTAGTTCCTTAAGTGCACGCCGAAGCGCCTCGTTGAATGCCTGGGTGTGCTGCGCCACCGCAGATTAGACCTCGACTTCTTCGGCTTCCATTTCCACAACCGCTTTGGCCGGCGCCCTTTCCGCTTTGAAAAGCTCGCGCACCTTGGAGTCAAGCTCGGTGAATAGTTCCGGATGCTCCTCAATGTAAACGCGTGCGTTGTCGCGTCCCTGGCCGAGCCTCGTTTCTCCGTAGTTGAAGTAAGTGCCCGCTCTGGAGACCAATCCTCGCAGTGCCGCGACGTCGAGCAAATCGCCCGCTCGGCTAATGCCCTTGCCAAAGATCACATCGAACTCCGCGCTGCGGAAAGGCGGCGCAACCTTATTCTTCACAACCTTCACTTTCATGCGCGCGCCGGTTTGTTCCGTTCCCACTTTGATCGCATCGCCACGGCGAACCTCCAGGCGGATAGAAGCCCAGAACTTGAGCGCGCGGCCACCGGGCGTGGTTTCCGGATTTCCGTACATCACTCCAATCTTTTCACGAAGCTGGTTGATAAAAATCGCAACCGTGTTCGATTTGTTGATGCTTCCACCAAGTTTCCTCAGTGCTTGCGACATCATGCGGGCCTGAATACCCACGAACGCATCACCCATCTCGCCTTCGATTTCGGCTTTGGGAACCAGCGCGGCGACCGAGTCGAGAATTACCACATCCACCGCGCCGGAGCGAATTATCGCATCCATGATCTCCAGCGCTTCCTCGCCCGATGTGGGCTGAGAAATATAAAGCTTGTCGATGTCAACGCCGAGCGCTCGAGCGTAATCCGTATCGAGCGCGTGCTCGGCGTCAACGAATAGCGCTAACCCGCCCCTTCGCTGTGCCTCTGCCACGACGTGAAGGGCCAGAGTGGTTTTGCCGCTGGATTCAGTTCCGTAGATTTCGGTGATTCGCCCGCGTGGCAAGCCACCGACGCCAAGCGCCATGTCGAGCGTGAGCGATCCGGTGGAGATGGACTCAATAGGCTCGCGATTGCCTTGGCCCAAGCGCATAATCGCCCCCTTGCCAAAGGCCTTTTCGATCTGGGTAAGCGCCGATTCAAGTGCGCGCTCGCGCTCGGGCGCCGATTCTTGTTTGGAGTGTCCGTTTCGTTCTATAGCTGCCATGTGAGAGTGTTTCCTTGCGTTGATTTTACCAGTGTACTACAAGACTTGCGTCTACTGGTATTCGATTTTCGAAATTCAGTACCAGCCAACAAATTTTATCCAATCGCCCATACTCTGAACGTGTTGCGGGTTGACTGCCTGGGCAAGCGCTATGCCGACCGTTGGATTTTTCGTCAACTCAATTTCTCACTAAACGGCGGCGACGCGCTAGTGGTTGTCGGCCCAAATGGTTCGGGCAAATCCACGCTGCTCAGAATCATCGCGGGCCTTATCGACCCCACAGAAGGCGCGATAGAGCAACCCCAAGGCGACCCACGAACTACGACCGGCTTCTCGGCGCTTGATATGCAGGTCTACAGCCACCTCACGGTTTCCGAGCATCTCGAGATTACGGCAAGGCTAAGGGGTATAGCATACGACGACAACCTGCTCACCCGAGTTGGCCTGCAAGAGAGAAAAAATCAAGCCGCAATCGAACTTTCCAGCGGCATGCGTGCACGCTTGAAACTCGCGCTTGCAATCCAATCGCAACCCACGCTCCTCCTCCTCGATGAGCCAGGCGCAGGGCTCGATGAAACCGGCCGCGCACTGCTCGATCAAATCTGCGAGCAACAGCGCCAGCGCGGATGCCTCGTCGTCGCCACGAACGATCCTAGTGAGAGGAGGCTCGGCACGCTTGAACTCGACTTGGCGAGTTGAAATCGGCGCCGTCTTTCGCAAAGAGTGGCTGAATGAGCTGCGCACCCGGAGCGGCCTCATCTCATCCCTGCTTTTCAGCGTGGTCGCGGTGGTTGCCATCGCGCTCGCAGCATTTGGAAGGACTCCCGATCCAACCGTTGCGGCGGGGCTCTTGTGGGTTACCTTGGTGTTCTCGTCCGTTCTCGCCCTACCGCGCTCTTTCATCGTCGAAGAAGAAACCGGAACGGCCGATTTACTGCGACTTGTCGCGCGGCCCCACGCGGTGTTTTGGGGCAAAGCCCTATTCAATCTGCTGCAGATGCTCGTCACCGCCGCCCTGCTTTCCACTTTGTTCTTGCTGCTCACAAGTTTGCCGGTCACGCAATCCGAGCTCCTTATTGCATCGTTATTCGGCGGATGCGCCGCACTTGCATTCGCGGTAACCTTGTGCGGGGCGTTGGTTGCGCAAGCCGCAAACCGCGCCGCCCTCGCCGGCGCGATTGGAGTGCCGCTGCTATTGCCGCTGGTGCTGATTGCGATTGGCGCAACGCGCGTGTCGTTCGGCGCGGGCACAATGGAGGGAGGGCTTACATCCGCGATCGGGCTGTACGGTTATGCTCTCCTGATGGGAAGCGCCACGCCATTTTTGTTCGCGGCGGTTTGGAAAACTTAGATGATGCGTTGGATATTTGCAATCGCGGTCGCATTCGCCACCCTCGCTGCTTTCTTAGTTCCCCCCGCGCAAAGCTTTCGCGAGCCCGAACTCGCGCGAATCATCTTCTTTCATTTGCCTTGCGCAATATCAACCCCAGTCTTTTTCTTCTTCGGTTCCTATCTCAGCTTTCAATATCTGCGCAACCGAGCCATTGAATGGGATGTTCGCGCTGCAGCCGCCAATAAGCTCGGCTACATACTCGCCGTCCTCACCATGCTCACCGGAATTCTGTTTTCCAAAACGCAGTGGGGGGCGTGGTGGCAATGGGATCCCCGGCAAACCTCGTTCTTGTTGCTGCTGCTCCTCTATGCCGCGTACTTCGCACTTCGGGCTTCGTTCACAGATGCCAACAAGCGCGCGGCGAACTCGGCCGCGTATTCCTGCGTCGGCGCACTGGCCGCTTTTTTTCTGATCTTCGTTTTCCCGCGATTGCCCTATGTGCAGCAAATCTCTTTCCATCCCACAAACACGATCGTGAACGGCGGCTTTGATCGAACATACAGTACAGTTTTGTCCACCCTTTTTATCCTCATCCTCGTCCTTTGCGCATGGGTGTACAAGCTCGCGGTGCGCGCGAGCCTTCTTGAATTGAAACTTCAAAGCTATGGAGAGTTGGAAATTCGTGGCGGCGATACCGCCCCTACTGGTGTGGTTCGGCCTATTCCTTTATCTCAGGAAGGTGGAACGTCGGCTGGACGCGGCTGAGCAGAAGCTTCGCGAAAACACATGATCGGTAGGCTTTGTGGAGTGCTGCTCGAAGCGGGCGGAGGAATGGTGCTGGTCGATTGCGGCGGCGTCGGCTATGAAGTGCTCGTGCCTGAGTCGGTGATGCTCCAAATGCCGGCCGTTGGCGACCGCGTCGAATTGCGTGTCCGCCAGGTTTCTCGCGAGGACGATGTTCACCTTTATGGCTTCCTCCAGCCCTTTCAGAGACGGCTGTTCGATCTACTCCTCAGCGTGAAGGGCTGCGGCCCCAAAATCGGCCTGTCACTGATCGGGCAGCTCGGAGAGCAAGCGGTGGCAGGCGCGATCATGGCGCAAGATGCGCGTGCGTTGAGCCGTGCGCAAGGAGTCGGCGTACGAGTGTCTGAACGCATCATTCTCGAATTGAAAGATAAGATCGCGGCGGAAGCCCTTCTACGTAAAGCGGATGAAATGACGCCGCGCCGCGCCCTCGTCTCGTTGCCGGAGGATGATCTCATCGATGCGTTGGTCGCGCTCGGCTATCGCCGTCCCGAAGCCGAAAATGCCGCGCGCGAAGCGCGCCAAGAAGCAGAAGGTTTGCAAGCCCAAATCCGATTCGCGGTGCAAATGCTGAGCCCCGCAAAACCGCAAGGCGTTAGCGCATGATCCGACTGAACGATGAGCTAAGCCCCGAGCGCAAGCCAGAGGAAAGCTCGATGGAGCTATCGCTACGTCCGCGACGCCTCAGCGAATTCATCGGTCAAGAGAAGCTCAAGCAGAATCTCGCCGTATTCTTAAAGGCGGCGCAGCAACGCAAAGAGCCACTCGATCACTTGTTGCTTTACGGTCCGCCCGGTCTTGGGAAAACGACCGTCGCGCATATCGTAGCCAACGAGATGGCCACGCCAATTCATATCACCAGCGGTCCCGCCGTCGAGCGTCCTGGCGATCTAGTCGGCATCGTCACCAATCTGGATCCCAACGCGGTGTTATTCATTGATGAGATCCATCGCCTCAGCCGCCCGGTAGAAGAAATTCTTTATCCCGCAATGGAAGATCAGAAGGTTGATATCTTAATCGGCAAAGGACCTGCCGCGCGGTCTATTCGTCTCGATCTTCCGCCCTTCACCGTCATCGGCGCGACCACAAGACAAGGATTGCTCACCGGACCGTTGCGCGATCGCTTCGGCATCGTTATGCACTTTCAGTTTTATGATCAAGTCGCCCTATTTCAAATTATCGAGCGCTCCGCCGGCATTCTTGGTTACAAAATCGCAAAGGATGGCGCGGAAGAAATCGCCAAACGCTCACGCGGAACACCTCGCATCGCCAATCGGCTCCTGCGCCGAATCAGAGATTTCGCTCAAGTTGATGGCCTGGATAGAATCACCCGCGCCATCGCCGATAAAGCGCTCGACGCCCTCGAGGTCGACCATCTCGGGCTAGATCGAGTGGACCGCATCATCTTGCGAGTGATCGTCGAGAAGTATGGCGGGGGCCCGGTGGGCCTGGAAACTCTTGCCGCCAGCACCGGCGAAGACGCAGGCACGATCGAGGACGTTTACGAACCGTTTCTTCTGCAACAGGGCCTCATTCAGCGCACGCCAAGGGGCCGCGCCTGCACCGCCCAGGCGTACCGGCATTTAGGCTTCCAGCCTCCCAAGGAAGTACGGGCCGGCCCTCGGTTGTTTGAAGAGTAACCTGAGAGAGCATGACGCCAGCCTCAAACGTCATAATTCAGGCGGAAAATTCGCATGAGAGCCGGCCCAGTCTTTTTTCTTCTTCTTAAGTGGATCGCGATTCCCGTCGCGCTGCTGGGCGTCGGTTTTTATTTCGTGGGCCCTTCAATCGGCAAGTCCGATATGGCTCAAAGTCTTGGCACTCCACCATCGCCTGACCAGACGGCTGAGAGCGATAAGCCGAAGTTGTCTCGTCACGGCGAGCCGCAGGTGGAAGTGGTCTCAGTGCAACCAGGTGGCCGCTTCAACAACTCCTCGACCGATTATTCGTCCGATCTTACGGCGCGCCGTTCCGGCAGCAACGATTTAACATCTCCCGGCGATCAACCTAAAACTAAGAAGCACCGCAAGCGCCACCGGACTGAATCCACCGAACCTCCGCCCGATATTCCTTTCGACCTAGGTCCCCCACCCTCAGGGCCGCCCACCGGTGATACCGGCGGCGGTCCCGGTGGTCCCGGCGGACCTGGGTAGACCGAAGAAGGTTTCCGCATTCGTTGTTGTGAGTCGCGCACTTTCCGCCGCGCTCATTCCGAGGGCCCGGGCGAGCGCCTCATTAATCAGCGGCAAGAACGCCGGCTCATTCGGTTGCTGTCGGTGCGGTTCGGGAGTCATGAACGGGCTATCGGTCTCAATCACAATGCGGTCCGCTGGAAGCGAAGCAACTAGTTCGCGAAGTGCTCTGTTTTTTTTGTAAGTCAGCGGACCATCAAAACCGAACATCGCCCCATCCGCCAAAGCTCTCTCCGCGTGCTCGCGCTTTCCGCTGAAACAGTGAAACAAACATCGTTTCTTCGGATAGCATTCGATAAACTCAAGCAGCTCGTCGTACGCCTCCCGGCAATGGAACACTACCGGCTTGTCGATTGGACATTCGAGATACTGCTCCATGAGCGCTTGCATCTGTTGATCCCGACTCGCATGATCGTGATGAAAATCTAACCCGATTTCGCCCAGCGCAACCGCTTTCGGGTGTTCAAGAAGATCACAAATGGCACACAGTTCTTCGGTGTTGTAATCTTCTGCGTAGTTGGGATGGTGCCCTACAATCGCATACACGCCTTCGTGTTGTTCGGCAAGCGCAATCGCGCGCTTGCTAGTTTCAACATTCAGCCCCACCAGAATGAGTCGCGTAACTCCGGCCGTTCGGGCCGCTTCGATGGCGGGCAAAGGATCGGGAAAATACTCCGCAAGGTTCAGATGACAATGCGTATCGATTAATTCATCCGGCATGAGCGATACGCGTCTGGCCCTGCAAAGCGCTGATCATCGGTCTCATCAAAAGCGAAACCGTTTGGATGCCTTCTTTAACCGTCTCCGCCGTACCAGGAAGGTTAATTATCAGACTGCGCCCACGAATACCGGCAATGCCGCGATTCATGTGGCTGGTTTCCATATGACGATGCATGTCTGAGCGAATCAAATCGGCGATGCCATTCGCCTGCCGCTCGATCACGGTGGCGGTCACCTCCGGCGTGATATCGCATTCGGCAAAGCCAACTCCACCCACAGTGAACACGATGTCGCACGTATCGCAGAACTCGACAATCGCGTTCTTCAGCGTGGTGAATTCATCGGTCACCGTGCGAGTAACGATTGACGTATAGCCCGCCTCGCCCAGCGCTCGAACCGCTGCGTTATTGATCAAGTCTTCGCGCTCGTTAACTCCGCACGCCCCTAGCACGGTAAGGACCCCGATCGTCACCTGCATAGAGGCATTGTACAACGTCTGTTGCAGTAAGCCTATCGCCATAGGTGGGCAACCTACAACCGGCAACCTGTAAACTGCCAACTGCCAACCGATGTCCACTCGCCTCCACGCTCCCGAGGCTCCAGTCCTGTCGCGCTCTGGGGACCACACATCATCTGCGGTCGGGTTCTTGCTTGGGTACATGAGGGACGCGCCTCCGTCGCTCGGATTGAACCGCCTCAAGCCACGCACTGAACGATTTTCGGATAGCGAAGGCGCTATCGCCGGGCATATCGTTTTCATTCCCGTTCCAGAGGGCGGGTTCAGCGAAGGGCAGGCTTCCGCGCTCGAGGTCTACGCGAGATCGCTCACTTATTGGCGAAGAATTCGCGTGGAACTCGAATGGACCGATGAGGAAATCCGAGTCCATTTTCGAAGGCCCGAAGCCCCTCAATTGGACGCCGAGGAAGAAAAAGCCCGCTGGAGCGATCGATTTCAATCGCGCGTGAATAGAGGAATCCGTGCAGTTGGCAAGTCACTGGCCGAGCAAGGCTTCATGTTGCGCGAACCGGCCAGCGTTTCCATGATCACACTTGAGCGCACTTACCGAGGTGTGGCGATCCTTGTGAAGTATCCGTACTCAAGCATTAAGGACCGCGCTGGCATTGAAAAGGCTTACGAAAAATGGGTGCCTGTGCTCGCCGATGTTTTTGCCCGCGAATTCAAAGTACGCGCGGAGACCATGCGAGAAAATGAGTTCACTACCATCTTCTTCACGGCTGATCCAGGCTACGTCTCGTCGCTCTACGATCCCAAGCCTCGCCTGCGAATGCTAACGCCGAGGGGCCCGATGAAACGCTCGCCGTTTGGCAGCTCCACTTCGCGCGCATGCCGCGCATTGGCACGGGAATATACCAAGTATTTCACCACCGCTGTGAAGCCAATTCCTGCTTGGGGAGCGCAGGGCCATTCCATGGTGCTGCGCTACAAGCCCGGCGCCGGTGGAAAGATCGCGGACGATTCCTATTTTGGAAACGTGAAGCTTCGGGCAGAAAAATTGATGAAGCACTATCATGTGCAAGGTGCAATACGCCAACATTCGGACGATCGCCTCATCATCGTCACATTCTTCGCCGGCGCGCCGATGATCTAGCTTTCCAAATGCTCGTACTTATCTTTCAGGGCATTCACAACCGCCGGGTCAGCGAGTGTCGTGGTATCGCCTAACGCGCGCCCTTCCGCAACATCGCGCAATAAACGTCTCATGATCTTGCCGCTTCGCGTCTTCGGTACGTCTGCCGTAATGATGATATCGTCGGGCCGCGCGATGGCGCCGATCTTCTTCGCTACGTGATTCTTCAGCTCATCGATCAAGCCTTCGTGCTGTTTGTATTCCGCTCGTATGATCACAAAGGCGGAGATCGCTTGCCCTTTCATTTCATGGTTCTTGCCGATCACGGCCGCTTCCGCCACCGCCGGATGATCCACCAAAGCCGATTCCACTTCCATCGTGCTAATGTTGTGTCCCGCCACCAGCATAATGTCATCCACGCGGCCCAACAGCCAAAAATAGCCATGCTGGTCCAACTTGCATCCGTCACCGGCGAAGTATCGACCGGGAAATCGCGACCAATACGTTTCCACGTACCGCTGGTGATCCCCGTAAATTCCGCGAAGCATCGAAGGCCACGGTTTGGTTAGCACCAAATAGCCGCCCACCGCAGCCGTAGTCTTGTTCGACAAAACATTTTCCAAATGCGTGGGCAGCAAGTCTACACCTTCATCGTTTAACACCCCCGCGGTTACGCCCGGGAGCGGCTGCGTGGCCGAGCCCGGCTTGGTGGCGGTAATGCCCGGGAGCGGCGAGATCATAATCGCGCCGGTTTCGGTTTGCCACCACGTATCCACCACTGGGCATTTTCCTCGACCAATATTCTCGCTGTACCAAATCCATGCTTCCGGATTGATCGGCTCGCCCACTGAGCCGAGCAGACGCAGCGTCGAAAGGTCGCACCGTTTGGGATAATCCGCCCCCCATTTCATAAAAGCTCGAATCGCAGTCGGCGCGGTGTAAAGGATCGTGATCTTGTGCCGCTCGACGATGCGCCAAAAGCGATCTTTATCGGGGGTGTCCGGCGCGCCTTCGTACATCACCACCGTGGCGGCGTTCGCCAACGGACCGTAAACAATGTAGCTGTGGCCGGTCACCCATCCGCAGTCGGCGGTACACCAATAAATGTCTTCATCCTTAAGATCGAATACCATATTGCTGGTGGCAAAAACCGCGGTGAGATATCCGCCCGTCGTGTGAACAATGCCTTTCGGCTTTCCCGTTGAGCCACTCGTGTACAAGATGTAAAGCAAGTCCTCGCTGTCCATGGGCTCGCATGGACAATCGGTGGACTGCCGCGGTACAAGCTCATTCCATCGCACATCTCGATCCGTAACCCATTTACCCCGAGGATAATCGGGGGTCACGTGGCCATTCGTATCGTTTCCCGCGCCACCGGTTCGTTCTAACACCAAAACTTTTTCAATCGATGGACAACCCATTGCAATCGCATCGTCAACCGTTTTCTTGAGCGGAATAATGTTGCCGCGTCTCCATCCGCCGTCGGCGGTCACCACCACCTTCGCTTCCGCGTCGTTAATGCGATCGTAGAGCGATTCGGCGCTGAACCCGCCGAACACAACCGAATGCGCGGCGCCGATGCGTGCGCAGGCGAGCATCGTCATTGCAAGCTCCGGCACCATCGGCATGTAAATGCAAATGCGATCGCCCTTTCGCACGCCAAGCGATTTAAGCGCGTTCGCAATCCGGGAGACTTCTAGCTTCAGGTCTTTGTAGGTGAGCGTCCGCACGTCACCCGGTTCGCCTTCCCACACAATGGCCGGTCTGTTTCCTTTCCCAACGTTCACGTGACGGTCCACGCAGTTGTAGCACGCATTGATCTTTCCGCCCAAAAACCATTTCGCGTAAGGTAGGTCCCACTCGAGGCCCTTGTCCCATTTCACAAACCAATCTAGCTTCGCCGCCCAACTCTCCCAATATTTCACTGGATCCTTTGCAGCCTCTTGGTAGATTTTGCGGTCTTTAAAGTTAGCCTTCGCCTTAAACTCGTCCGAAGGCGGAAAAGAGCGGGTTTCATCAAGAAGAGTGCTGATCGTTTGGGGCAATGTGAACCTCGATTCGTGGAAAGTGCTACGATTTTAGCGGATTAGATGTATGGTCTTGACGGTACCGTTTAGCGACTACCCCGCAGTCGTAAAGCGCCAGGAGCTTGTCGATGTCTTTGTGTCGGCGCACAACAAGCACACAGTTCTAAGCGCGGTAGACCTTAAAAAGAGCGTCCTCATCACCTCGACCAGTGACTTGGGGCTCGCGGAAGTCAAGTCTAAACTTGAGTCCGCCGGCCTGCACGTCTTTTCCGGCCAGTGGTCCGAGCAAGACACTTTGCTCAATCAAAACGGAGTTCAAGAAGCCTTCGTCGTAGCCGTCGCCTTCCGCAGCCGCGAAGCCATGCCCGGATTATGGATGGACGCGTTTCCCACCATGCCCACCCCTCAAATCGTGCTGCGAACCATGTACGACGAATTCCGCGCCAACGACGAGATCGGCAATGTCACCTATGAGGAGTTCATCAAGCTGGCCCACCCCAATGTGGTGATTTTGAACCCCGGGGAGGTCGCAACCTTCCTCTCCCAAAAAGAAGAATGTTAAGGATTACTTGCCTCATTCGCCCCCACCGTTTGGAGCAAGTGAAATCCGCCATCGCCTCTCTGGGCATCACCGGTTTGAACGTGAGTGACGTGCGCGGGGTGGGCAATTCGCACGAAAAAACAACGTGGTTTGGCGGCCAAGAGCATGTGGTTGCCTTGCCACTTAAATCGAAGCTCGAAGTGGTCGCTTCTGACGACTTAAAGGACGCCATCATTAATGCCATTATCGAGAACGCAAGGACGGGAGAGGATGGCGACGGTAAAATCTTCATCGAAAAGGTAGTTGACGCGGTGCGCATCCGCACCGGCGAGCGTGGCGAATCCGCCGTTTAACGAGTACCGAGCAAGCTACCTGCGCGTCAAAAATCTGGAATCCCCTATGCTTTTCACCCCTTTCCTTGCCGCACTTGTCCTGTCTCAAGCCCCTCAAGTCCTCGTCAATCCCGACATCAACAGCGGGGACGTGATCTCTCGTGAGCGAACGATCAAGGTTCGCGTTCAATCCGATTCCTTGGTGACTCAGGTTGAGTTTTATGTCGGTGACGAACTGCGTGATAGCGCTTCCAGCACCCCGTACACGTTTAAACTCGATCCCCTCAACGAGAAAGATGGCGATCTCAAACTCACGTTCACCGCCTACACCACGAAAGGCGACAAAGCCAGCAAGGTGGTAAACGTAAAGGTAGACACCGGCCTGAGTAAGGGCGCCCCCGCCAATACATCGATTGCCGAAGACTACTTGGTTCAGACCAAGTGGGACGAGGCAATATATGCGGCTCGAGTTGCGCTCAGGGCGGATCCAAACTACAATCCCGCTCGCCTCGCCCTAGCACGCGCATACATGAAGAAGGGTGTTTACGATAAAGCTCAGCAATTCGCCGAAGATGCGATCAAAGCCGAGCCCAACGCGCCTGAAGCGCTCGAACTGAATTCCGCTATTCAATTGCGCCGTGCTTTTAATAGCTACGCCACCTCCGATCCAAAATCCGTTCTCAATACGATGTCGGATGCGATCAAGCAAGGAATCGACAGCCATCGCAAAGTGCTCGAAGCCCAATTCGACCGGCTGCCGGCGCCAACCGACGACAATCTCCTTCACTACGCCGATGTCGCTATTCGCACCGAACGATACAGCGCGGTGGTTTCCGCCCTCACGCCGAAGCTCATGGCCACCAATTTCCCTTCCAATCTCGGCGATCGAATCGCATATGCGCAGCTCCGGCTTGGCCGGTTCAGTGACTTGCTTAAAACACTGGACTATATGGACAAGGCGAAGACAATAACTGCTTATGGCAAGGCAGTCTGGAGCACAGTCTTTGCTTTTCAAGGCGATGATGTCAAATCCGATGCGATGATGACCGAGGCGCTATCGGACGATCCCGATAATTTAGGCGTTCGCACTGCCGAAACGTACATCGCGCTTCGCAGAAACAATATCGCTACGCTCACCCAGCTTTCGAAGAGCCTCAACACTGATGTGGGCCAGCTTCCTGAAGCAAACTTCTACGCTTCCGTCCTAAATAATCGCCTGCACAATTACGACTTGGCCGACGCCGCGTTTCTAAACACCGTGTTGGCCGAACCGCTCAGCTTCTTCATGTATGTTGAACGTGGCAATGAGTCGCTCGTTAGGTTGGCATCGCCCAGGGCCCAAGCCAAGGAAGCAAGAGACGCGGAACTGACGTTTGCCGAGACGATGTTCAAAGCCGCGCTCGAAGCCAAGCCCGATTCAGTGGAAGCACTGACCGCGCTTACGATCGTTCGAGTGCTGCAACAAAGACCGCGAGAAAGCGCGGATTTCGCTAATGCCGCCGTGCAAGCCTACGCCGATTACGCGCCCGCTCATTATGTGGCCGCGAACGTATTCTCGTCCCTTGCCACTCAGCTCTCGGAGCAAGTGGACAAGATGCGCCACGACAGCTCGCTTGCCGGCGACTCTTCTAGCCGCGAAAAGATGAATGCGCTCGCCCAGGAAGTTACCATCAACAAAAAGCGCGCTCAAGATGAGCTCGCCACCGCAATCAAGCTCGACTCGAAACGTTTATTCGGGAATCCAATGCCCAAGATATTGGATGCGTTTGTTTATTTCTATACTTATGGGCCGTTGCCGCTCGTGACGCCACCTAAGTAAGGAACCCCACGCGCTACCCCTACGGTAAGTTCTATTGCATGAACCTGCGCCCAATCCTGCTTGCGTCCTTGGCGGGCGCGTTTTCACTTGCCCACGCCCAGCTCGCCCACAATTACGATTTGCTCGATGTGAACTGGACGATCTCTTTTGATGAAAGGCAAGATACGATTGCCGGCGACGTAACCAACACTATCCGCCCGAACGATGGCGCTATCCAGGTCGCGTTCCACGAAGGCAAGCTGACCATCCAAAGTATTACCGTCAATGACTCGTCCGCACATTGGACCGTTAATGGCGAACAGCTTGTCGTCGATCTTCCTGCGCCGGCGAGAAAAGATCAATCGCTTAAGGTACGAATCTCCTACACCGGGCATCCCGAGGCCGGCGTTTACTTTGTTGATCAGCGCCGCGCATTTCCCGCCAAGACCAGCATGGTTTACACCCAAGGTGAAGCAGAAGACACCCGTTATTGGCTACCCACCTACGACGAGCCTGACGACAAAGCCACCGTTGAGGGCCACATCGTGGTGCCGCACGGATACTTCGCGTTGAGCAATGGAAAGCTACTTGATGTTGAGCATCGCGGAAACTTAGATGTTTTCCACTGGAAACTTGAGCAGCCCGTTTCCACTTATCTGATTTCATTTGTCGCCGGCCCTTACGAGCGGGGCTCCGAGCACTGGGAGGCGTTGCCGGTGGACTATTACGTTCCCACTGGTCTCAGCACCTGGGGAGAAGCCGCATTCGGCGGCTCCGCCGAGAAGGTGAAGCTCTATAGTGAGGTCACCGGTGTTCGATACCCGTATGCGAAATTCGCGCAAACCGCGGTAGGCGATTTTCCGTTCGGCGGCATGGAGAACGTCACCGCTGTAACCCAAACTATTCGCGCACTTTATCCGCCTAAGGAAGCTCCGCTCGCTGATGCCGCCGATCTTGTTCTGCACGAGCTTGCTCACCAGTGGTTCGGCGATCTTGTCACTTGTCGTGATTGGTCGCACATTTGGCTCAATGAAGGATTCGCCACCTTCATGCCTCACTTCTGGCACCGAAAGCACGATGGAGAAGACTTCTACCAGAACATGCGCATGGAAACCTTGCAAGGCGGATGGTTTGGCATGGAGGGCCACCGCAGGCCAATGGTGGAAACCCACTGGAATGTGCCGATGGATATCTTCGATGGCAACGCGTATCCCGGCGGCGCGGCGCGGATGTTTGTTTTGATGGGAATGGTCGGCGAAGATACATTTTGGAAAGGCGTGAATACCTATCTTCGAGAATTTGCTTACAAACCTGCCACAACCGAAGATTTCTTCAACGTGATGAGCCGCGTAAGCGGAAAAGACCTCGACGCGTTTCGCAAGCAATGGTTTTATCAAACGGGTTTGCCGCATCTCACCGTCATCAAATCTGGCACAACGCTTACCGTTAGTCAAAGGGAAAATCGCCCGGGCGTTCCTCAAACCATGTTCGATCTCGACCTGGATGTGTGGGCGTTAAACGGCGGGCGTTGGCACTTCATGAAGCTCCCGCTCCACGATATGCAGGCGACACTGGACCTGGGCGACAATGCCAATGGTCAAGTTCTCGTGGACCCCATGCTGAAATATCTCACGAAGATCGATTACCAGCCAGCCCTTTCGTCAAATGATGTTTATGCGATGTGGACTCACACTTCCAATCCCGCAGTAAGAGCGCAGCTCGTGAACATTGCCGGTGGGCTGCCTGATGTCGGCGCGCTCACATGGCGCCTTTTTCCCGCCGAGGAAAACCCGTTTTGGCGAGAGAACATGTCTGGTGCGTTGTCACCCGATCATCCCGCCGAACTGATTGCCTTGACGAAAGATCCGAATCCGAAGATTGCGCGTAACGCGGCTGACATTCTGGGGCGGGGGAGTTCTACTCCAGAAATTGTGCAGCGCCTGCTAGAGATTTGGCACAGCGGCGACCGAGATCGCATGCGAAACGTAGCGCTCAATTCGCTCTTGCAGTTGACCAAAGATTCAGCACTCGCCGAAGAAGCGTGGAAAACGGACAGTTACGATGATCGTTTCCGCAGCACCGCGTTGCGCTTTTTCGCTCAAAACGATAAGGATAGAGCGCGCCAGCTTGCGCTTGAAGCGGTGGGCGAGCAACACACCGAATATCTCCGCGAGAACGCGATTGGAATTTTGGGCGAGCTGAAGGATAAACCGGGCGAAAAGCTTGTCTTTGGCACGCTGGTCCGTTTTCTCTCCGACCCCGGCCATGGCACCAAACGAATTGCGGTCGGCGCAGTTCAGCAGTACGGCGACCCCGCCGCCGTGCCCTATTTGGAGAAGTTGACCGATTACAGCATGTATCAAATTCGCGAACCGGCCAAGCGGGCCATTGCGGAGTTGAGCAAGGCGAAGAAATAACCGTCTCAAACAACCTGGATGGCCGCGTCGCCTTTGGCGACGCGGCCAATCTTCACCGCGCCCTCGATCGGCGTCCTACTAAACAACGCCAAGCCACCGCTCGTTTGCGGATCTAAAACCACTTCCCTTAACCATTGAGGCACATCGTCTGCAAACGTCAGAGCGTCTCCAAGGAACGCGTGGTTCTTGGCCGCTCCGCCCGTGGTCATTCCCTTCTCTACCAATTCTCGCAAATGCGGCAGCAACGGTAACGAAGTAGAATCGATTTTTGTTCCCACTCCCGATGCGCGCGCCACATTGAACAAGTGCCCCGCCAAACCAAATCCCGTGACATCCGTCGCGCAGCGCACGCCGGCCGCCAAGCCCATTTCGCAAGCTTCGCGATTGAGCGTGCTCATCGAGCGAATCGCCGCTTCCTCCGCGTCCGGCGGACATTGCTCGTACTTAATCGCGGTCGAAATTATGCCCGTGCCCAGCGGCTTGGTGAGATAAATATCATCTCCGGCCTGGGCCGCCGTATTGGCAAACATTTTCTCGGGATCAACCAGCCCAGTTACGCTGAGCCCAAACTTCGGCTCGCTGTCCACCACGCTGTGTCCTCCCACCACCACGGCACCCGCTTCCGTCGTCTTGTCGTACGCGCCCTTGAGCACCGCCGCCCACACTTCCGGCGGCGCGGCATCCGGATTGAAGCACGCAATGTTCATCACCGTGAGCGGCCTGCCGCCCATCGCATAAACATCGCTCAAAGCATTTGCCGCCGCAATCGCGCCGTACGCGTACGGGTCATCAACGATCGGCGTGAAGAAGTCGATCGTCTGCACCAGCGCTTGCCCGTCAGGCAACTTGAAGACTCCCGCGTCGTCACTGTTTTCAAAGCCGACCAACAGGCTGGGATGTACCGATTTTGGGAGTTGTCGGAGCACCTCCGACAGTTGGGCCGGGCCCAACTTACTCGCTCAACCGGAGCAGCTTACAAGTTGCGTTAACCGCATACGGGCAGTTTACGCCCTTCCTGTTTGCTCCTACTTAACGTATCGTTGCACCCTCCGGCGCTTCCTTTTCGGGTTGAAGCAAAATCGCCCCACCTTTTTCATCAACCGCTGCCAAGAGCATGCCCTGGCTCTCTACACCTCTCAACTTCGCCGGCTTCAGATTGGTAACGACTACCACTTGCCGCCCGACCAATTCGTCCGGCTGATAATTTGCGCGAATGCCCGCCACGATCTGCCGCCGCTCCCCGCCGATAATCACTTGCAGCTTGAGCAGTTTGTCGCTATCCGGCACCGGTTCAGCCTCCAGCACCCGCCCTATGCGCAATTTCACTTTCGTAAAATCATCGATTGTAATCTGGTCGCCATTTGTGGCCGCCTGCGGCGGACGAGCAGTTTCCGGTTGTGGTGTTTGCATGATCTCCCTTTTCAAATCAAGGCGTGGAAAAATCGGCTTGGGTTCTCCCAACCCAATATTATGAGGCATCGCATCCGGTGCGCCGATTCGATCCCATGAACGAAGCGGTTCAACCCCAAGTTGCGCCGCAATCGCGTCCGCTGTTGAGGGTAATAACGGGCGAATCAAACCCTCCGTCGCACGCAGGCAAAGCAGCATTGCGGCGATCACGTTCGGCAGAGAGGGATCGTTCGCCTTCGCGAGCGTCCATGGTGCTCGCGTATCGATATATTTGTTGAGAAAGCGCACCAGGCCCCATGCCGCATCGGCTGCTTGGTGAATTCGAAACTCGGTCATCGAGCGCTCAAAGGCAGACCGCGCCGAGCGAATCGCCTCAACCGCCGCCGGCTCCGCCGAAGCCACTGGCATTTTCCCATCCACAAACTTGTGCGCCATCACCAAGCTGCGGTTTAAGGCATTGCCTAAATCATTCGCCAAATCGCTGTTGTAGCGCTTATAGAAATCTTCGTAAGAAAACGTGGAGTCATTTTCATAAGGCATCGTCGCCGCCATGTAATAGCGCACCACGTCTACCGCAATGTCATGTTTGCACCCGCTCATGGAGGCCAACTCGTCCGCGAGTTCTAAGGGCCGAACCACAGTTCCCTTTGATTTACTGATCTTCTCGCCGCCGATCAGAAGCCACGCGTGCCCCAACAAGGTCGTGGGCAAGGGTAATTCCAAGCCGAGCAAAATCGCCGGCCATAGCGTTGCGTGAAAGCGCGTGAGAATATCTTTGCCCATGAACTGCACATCGCATGGCCATAACTTCTCGTAACCGGGCGAGGGCCAACCGGTCGCGCTCAAATAATTCAACAGCGCATCGAACCACACATAGATGACGCGCGATTCATCGCCCGGTACCGGGATTCCCCAACCATCATTGGCGCGCGAAATCGATGCATCGCGCAATCCTTGCTTGATGAACCCTACAACTTCGTTTCGGCGCGATTCCGGAAGAATAAACTCAGCATGAGATTCGATGTGCTTGAGTAGCGGCTCGGCAAATGCGCTCAAACGAAAGAAGTAGTTCTCTTCCTGCACCCACCGCACCTCGTTTCCGTCTGGGCTCTTCCCATCCACTAAATCGGATTCTTTGTAAAACGTTTCTGAGCTCACGTCGTACCAGCCTTCGTACGTCCCGGTGTAAATGTGCCCCTTCTTCTGAAGCGTTCTGAAAACTTCTTGCACCGCCTTCACATGTCGCGGTTCAGTCGTCCGAATGAAATCGTCGTACACGATATTCATTCCCGCAAAGATGTGCCGGAACGTCTGGCTGATCTCGTCAACAAACTCCTGAGGCTGCTTGCCGGCGGCCAATGCCGCCTCCTTTACCTTGAGCCCGTTCTCATCTGTACCGGTGAGGAAGCACACGTCTCGCCCATGCATTTTCTGGTATCGGGCCGTCACGTCGCTCACAAACGTGGTGAGCGTTGTCCCGATGTGGGGCACGCTATTCACGTAGTAAATCGGCGTTGTAAGGTAATACCGCTTGGGCATTCAGGGAGGGTACCTCCCTATTTATGCCAGGTTTAGTCGAACCATGTTGCATAGGGTCCATGGATTGCATATCCTGAACTGAGGAAGGATTTAGTTCCGGTGTTGAGACGATGAGAGTTGGTACCTCGAAGGTTTGCTTGCTGACCGCCGCATTGCTCGGAGCGGCGCTCGCCCATGCGCAACATTGCGAACCCGGCTCCTTCTTAACGAAAGGCGTTGCAACTACTGATCAACTCGTTGCCCAAACACGTGCCAGTCGTGTCGTACAAGAGCGTTTCGCGCGACATTTTCGAATGTCTACCCCCGAGCTCCTCACAATGTTTTCCCATTTGCATGTCGGCCCGCTGCCCCATGCCGGCACCTATATCGTTTACAACATCCACGAAGACGGGGTGATTCGCGCGCGCGCTTTTCAACTTCAAAAGGGTACCGCGGTTTTCATGGATGAACAAGGCATGCCGATCTTGAAGCTGAGTTGCGGAAATCCGATGGTTGCACCAGTTGCTCCCACCGCGCTCAATGTTGCTCCGGGCGGCGCCGAGTCGCCTCGCGAGACGCTTATTCCCACGCCGATTCCAACTCCGCCAATCATGCCGAATATGGCGCCGGCCACTCCGGAAATGCCTCCCACTCCGCCGGTTGCGGCCGCCGCGGCTGCAGGACACGTGGAAGCAGCCGGTGGT
>Ga0207096_1035_pt2 | contig 23665 bp, 14 predicted proteins | sample Alteio_BWMinHeat_86_FD_153547 | JGI IMG/M metagenome (GOLD analysis project Ga0207096, IMG submission 153547) | Enriched cells from forest soil in Barre Woods Harvard Forest LTER site, Petersham, Massachusetts, United States -... | ecosystem: Environmental > Terrestrial > Soil > Temperate forest >...
TTGCTTTTGAGAGTTCAAATCCACTTTTATAATAATAATTAACAGAAGGTAAAATTAACCAGCCCGAAAAAATAATAAGAATTCCAGATAGAAAAATAGATAATTTTGGCAACAATTGTTTTCGTTCCTTTAATAACAATAGAATTATAAAAAATAAAATAGTAATACTTGCACTAGTAATTAAATTAGATGAATGCACCAAATTTGAAAATATAATCAGAAATGATAAATAAACCCTTTTGATTATTGATAATTCAATAGCAAAAAAGAATAATCCTATTGATAAAATTTCGATTGCTGTAAAAATATCAGGCATAATTTGACTTACATAATTTGGCAATCCTGTTGTTAAACTTAAAAATGTAATAGTAATAAATGTTTTCAGAAAGCTTTTATCGGATTTGAATAAATTTTGAAAACAAATTAAAACAAGAGAATTAACTATGAAAGATTGCATAAGTATTACATACCACAAACTTTCTGCTCCGCTTATTTTCCTGACAAATAGTCCATACATAATAGGTCTGTCAATTGGAACAAACTTACTAAAACCGGAAATTATGTAGGTTCCTGTGTCAGAATAAACAAGAGGGTATCCATTTAATATTGCCGGGTTGATTAATAAGAAAATACATGATACAAATAAAAGAAAATTAATGAAATAATTCTTATAGATGTTTGCTTTATTAAAAAAAAGATTCCGAATTAAAAGATTATCCCACATATTAGTTTATAAATCTTGTTTCTTATTGAAATTTAATGCTTTTTATATTTCCGCTACAGAAATCATTAATTGCAAAACATATTTGATTACCATTGTATGGAATAATTTTACAATTATTTGTACCTGCACCAAACCAGCCGGAAGAGAAAGTCCATAAATCAAAATCAATTATTCCATCGCCGTATATGTCAATCTTATATTCTATGGCAGGTTTATTATGCTGACTATATATTATAGTATTGGGCATTACATAACAATCTGTTGAATCATATTACCGGTAATTATATATTGTATTTTCCCCATAAAAGAAACAAAAATCAAAGGAAAAAAAGATTTTTTTTCATTGCACAAAACTAATCAATTAATACTTATAAAAAAATCTACTCCTACTTTATAAAAAGTTTAGTTTCTCATTTATTCAATAACAATTTTTTTAGTAATTGACTGACTTTTTGAAATAACCTGAACTTGATATACTCCTTTTGAATATTGAGACAAATCAAGAGCAAGATTATTTTCATAAAAATTATTTTTTGAAAATAATTTTCTTCCTATTGCATCAAAAACAAAAATGTTTTTGGGTTCGTTTGTTTGTTGATTAAATTTCAAAATAAAGTTCCCATTATTAGGATTTGGATAAATTTCTAACCCTGTATTGTCGTGTAAAGAATCTTTGGGGAGATTTTCCGCAAATCTAAAATGATTATTACCACTATAAACCTTATAGACAAGATCAAATCTCTGTGAATTAAGAATTGGACCGCCAGAATAATATGGCAAATTTGCTAAATCCAGAATCAAGTTTCCACTTCCATCCGTAAGCTTGTCATTTTCGTAAATTAGGGAACAATCAATGGAATTATATAATTTATAACGGTAATATGTAACTTCAGTTAATCCTGATATTATTACTAAATTTGTTGGTTGTGATATCAATCCAGCATCGGCGTCGCATGGAGGCCATACATTACAAGCATTGCAAATATCATAAATATCCGATCCTGATATCAAACTCCAGTTATACCAATTATCAGTTGTATTATGAATCCAACCCATTGCATGAGTTTGAGTTGCATTTACTAATTCAAAATTTAACACATTATTATTTGAGTTATTAGGATCAGGAGAACCAAATGGTGATGTTGTGATATTGGCAGGGCATGTTGTAGCACAATTCAAAGTAATACCTGTTGCGGCTACATCCCAAGGTGCATTACCGCTTGTTTGCAAATGATCATCAGGAGGTGAATATTGTTCACTTTCAAAATCTATATTTTGAAAGAAATTGCTTAATCCTTTAAATTCAGAATACAAACCTCCCCAATGTCTAAATTCCCACCAGTAATTAAAACCTGATCCTAATGCCCCACTAAATGCAGTAGACCACAAGGCATTATGAAATGCATGTCCATCAAATGATTTATCAATATAAGTTGAAGCAGAGCCCATTTCATCAATGATAAATGGTTTATTAAAATGTTGAATAAATGATTGTGTATTATTATACCTCCATACATCAGTAAATTTTAAATTATTATAATCATGAAGCATTGTAATATTAAATTCTGGAATGTTAATAAAATTATTTGGATCGGCAGTACTTGCTGATTTAATTAAATGTGAAAATCCCAACCCATTAATATAATCTGAAACATTAGTTAGCCATGTTTGCAATGTATTCCTCCCTGCACTTGAAAAATCAGTTCCCAACTGATAAGTTTCTTCAAAGTATGTTGAAACATTATCCATTTCCGTTAATAAAGTAATATAAGCAAGATGAGAAGAATATCCCCACCTGGAAAAAAAATAACGCAATTTTTGCTTATAATATTGAAATGCAGCTGGAATAAAGAAGAAATCAGCTGGTGAATTGACACCTAGTAAGGAGCTATTATTATATGGATTTGCTGGCGGATAGTCTAAAGGATTAATATGACGTGCCCATGGCTCATTTGGACTTAACCAAAAATCAAAACCTTTGTTCCAACCATAATAATTACATTGCCATTGAGTGGAAATTGGAATAATATTAAAGACGTTATGCAGCATCATTCTCATATCAATGTAATAATTTTTCGTTGCTGCCCATTCAAACAAATTATCCAGCTCCCAAGCTCTTGCCAATCTACTATCTGTAATTTGATCATTTATATCATTATTAGGTCTTGAAATTGGAGAATCATAATTTAAAAGTTGCTCCCATTCGTAATCAAAATTATAAGGGCATAATTCAAAAGTAAACATATTTGCTCCATTTTGGGTTGACTCATTTATCCATTGTTGTAAATTATACCTATATTCATACACGTTACTATTTGGATTGTAATATAAAGATGGATCGTCCATTTTTTCAGGTATCAAATCATCTGCAGGGGAAGGGTTTGGATAAGAATTCAATATAACTCCATCAGCATTACCGCTAGTTGATAAATTTTCACCTATAGGAAAAAAAGATTGTTGAGTTTCATGAAATCGCAAGTAATTATTTTGTCCGATTTCTAAATATCCAGGATTTGAAGATGCTATACAATTAAAATATAAATTATTTACCTGCAATTGAGTCGGAAATTGTGCTGAAGTAACAGTAATATTCACTGTCCATATCCCAAGTTCATCAGGAGCAAAACGAATACGCCAATTATAAGGAGTGGTGATTTCTTTCCAATGTCCATAAGGCAATGTTTCATTATTATAGGTAAATGTAGTTAAATTATCACCATTTAAATCAGTATATGATCTTTGATAATTTCTGTACCAAAAAGCATCTCTACTAGTGACAACGTTACTTGGTGAAGTAAAGGTTGCTGTTAAAGCAATGTAATCAGAAGTACCATTATCATTTCGTTCAATTATACTTGGGTCGCCATTAAATGGATTTATTTGGGCTAAGTTTGTATTAGTTGTGAAATTATTATTAGTAAGATAATTATTAATTGCATCATTATAATATTGAGGTAAATTAATGCCCATTTCTAATTTCTCATACTTTCCAACATCTCCAGTTGAAGCAGTTGCAGAGGGCTCTATCCAAACTACATCAAAATCGGATTTTTTAATAACTGCTTTAAAATATCCTGCATTGTTTCCTGTTCCAGAAAATGATCCTGCATGAAAACCAGGATTAAGTATTACTGAATTTGATGATTGATATTGTTCTTTGCATGAATTATCGATATGTATATAGTTCATGATGTTACTTGATGTTGTCTGTAAAATATTAACATAACCATCAACAACATTAAGACCGCCGAATGAACATGTATTTCCATTAATATCAGTTACAATTGGAGGCCAAGGATAATAAGTCTGTGATTTTATATCAGAATTAAATAACCTGAATAAAATAAGAAATAAAATAAAGTTTTTATTTTTCATAGTTATTTTTTAATTAATTGTTTTTGTATTTCTTCAATTTTTTTATTCTGATCATAGATTTGCTTCTGCAAATCAATTATATATAGAGTTTGCTCCTCTATTTTTTGTAAAAGTTTCCCATTCATTTCACCCAATCCTACTCCATTTCTTACCATTTCTTCGGCTGAAGGTATATTTGGCAAATGCTTGTTTCGCCTTATTAAACTATCCAAGTTATTCAATGGCATTAACTTGTAACTATCCTCAAAAACAAAATCGCAATTATTTGAATTATCAACTAAAACCTCGCATGCATGAACTGTTCCCGTTATATCTAATTTATATTGCGGGTTCGACATTCCAATTCCTACATTTCCAGATCCACTACTGTTACTTGGACTCACAAAAACAGTCGGTTGAGAACCTCCAAACCCAATCATCATTGAATTAGGTATTGTATTAGTAATAAATTCACCCATTATAATAGAATTAGTTGCAGTATTAGAAGAATTACTCCCAACTGCATTATTAACGCTGAAACCTATTGCAATTGAATTAGGAGCCGATGCAGGTGGTGGAACACTCATATATAATGTAATATTATGATTCCACCACGGTGTGTAAGGAAATGAAATTGGATTACCTATAATTAAACCATTATATGTTGAACTGTTTCCAGAGCCAGCCAATATGGTCGAATTCAGTAAAGGAATATCAGCCAAACCTGTGCTAAATCCAATCATGTTATAAGGATAGATATAAATTGTACTATCACCTAATCTTATGATAGAATCAGGAGAGTTGGTCATTACCCTCCCAACTCTTATTGTATCAAAAACAGAAACTCCTTGCTTTGTTAATAAACCATTAGCACTTATCCTCATCCGTATACTATCATTCGTCTTAATAACAAGGTCAGTACTATCAATCGTCCCCAACCACCCGGCATTCCCATGATTTCCCGTTACCCTCCAGTCATCACTCTTTGCAGGCATCAATAATATAGGTCCCTTGTTTGCATGGCATCCACCCGCATCAGTAACTTGCAAATAATAATTTACAGGCATAGGCGAGCAACCCGTAATAGTCTGGTTCGTATCCCCTGCATTTGTAAAAGTTGCAGGAGATGATGTCCATAAATAATGATAATTTGGAGTTCCAAGCGTAGGCTGTGCAACCACGATTCCATCCACACAAGTATCACAAGAACAGTTTGCATTGTTGAGATATAAAACAACACTATCATTAAGAGTTCCCATCGGAGGAGGAGTTGTCAGCGTAATAGTATCAGTTTTAATACAATTATTCCCATCCTTTATTGTAACGGTATAAAAACCAGCTTGTAAATTTTTTGCCGTATCATTAGGCATTGGCATTCCATTACTCAAACTTGCAAAATAAGGAGAATTTCCTCCTGAAACCAATAAATTAATTTCACCATCTGCCCCTCCGGTTCCATTATTACACGAAACATTATAACCATAAGAATTGACAGGCGAAGTTAAATTATCTGCAATAGCTGGGTATTGTGTTAAACTAATTGAATCTGCCTTAGTACATCCATTAGCATCAGTTACAGTAACATAATAATAGGTATTTGCAACAGCACCGTCAAAATGATCTTTTGTACTCCCATCTCCCCACAAATAAGTATAAGAAGGGGTTGCGCCGTTAACAAAGGAATAAATTGTTATCGAACCACCATAACATGGAATATTATAAGGAGCGCTGGCAACACCTGCATATAAATTTACATTAAGGGCTGTCGGTTCTGTAATTTGAACAGATGCTGATGTCTGGCATCCATTAGCATCAGTTACGGTAACATAATACCATCCAGCCATAAGATTAGAATTTGTTTGAGTGGTAGCACCATTGCTCCAAGCAAAAGCATACCCTGACGTTCCACCAACTACAGTTACCGAAGCAGCCCCATTATTACCTCCATTGCATGTTACGTTAGTAATCCCACCACTTGCAGTAAAGAATGCATTCAATGGAGGTGGCGCATTTAATGTAACAGTAATACTGTCCAAAGTAAGAACGCTGTCTTGAACGTAACAACTGTAAGTCCCCGCAGCCAACCCGCTTAAGTTTTGAGTATTCGCCCCATTCGACCATGCAAACTGGTATGGAGGATAACCCAAACTAACAGTTAAAGTAATAGTTCCATCACTAGATGTAGCGCAGGAATTATTACTCCCATTGTAATTAGATAATGTTGCCGACAATCCCAATCCCTGCCCCTTAGCAGTTTCAACTAAGAGTAAAACAACAATAAGAACAAATAAAGATTTAAAGAATTTGATAAAATTTTTCATAGTAATTAGGTTTATAGGTTAGTAATTGAATAAAATGCATTACGAAATTAGTAAGCATTTATTTAACAACCCAAATGTTTCTTTAACTATTTATTAACAATTGAAATTTAGTTATCAACAATCGTATTTTTGAACCATCATTTTTTTATTAAATCCGAACCTTTTATACCATTTATATATACACTTCCTTCTTACACAGTGTAATTTTTCTATTGCAATGTGTAATTGTCCACTTGCAATGTGTGGTTGTCCTCTTACAATGTGTAATTGTTCTCTTACAATGTATCTTTGTCCATTTGCAATGTATAGTTGTCCTCATGCAATATGTAATTGCCCTCTCACCACGTGTAGTTGTTCTCTTGCAATGTGTCATTGACCTCTTGCAATGTGTCATTGCCCTCTTACCATGTGTCATTGTTCTCCTACAATGCGTAATTGTCATCTTACAATGTGTCATTACCAAGGTCAAATATTTTTATAAACTTTACAAATAGTAAAATACTGTTAATCAATATGTTAATGTATGTAAACGTGGAAAAATGCAGTTCATCTTGGCTGCATTTTGCTGGAACTTGTAGTAAACAGGAATAAAAAAGGAGGGTATTTCAATAAGAAACACCCTCCTTAGAATTAGCTGATTTTAATGATAAAAAAATCAGGCTGATACTGTCAAAAATGAATATTCCCAGACAGAAATTACATTTCCAACAACTGTTCTATGCCTAAACCAGACTACAGAAACCGGTTTTAAACCAGTTACAACTGTTTTAGACAGCCTTGTATTTGGAAGGTCGGTGTAACTAATACCATCCATCGACATCTGCCATTCATGTGTAGCATCTCTTCCACCTCCAGGTGCTGACAGGTTGGCTTTTCCTGAAATACCACTGTTTACAGCAGTAAAAATTTTGGCTTTACGAGCAGAAGCCTGTTTCACCTTAAACAACCCTGATTCAATAATAACGATCGCCTGACTCTGATTGGCATTTGCTCCTGCTTGTGCCACTGCCATCAAAGCTTTAAGGTTATTATAAACAATAATCCATTGTGCATTTCTTGTGGAAGCCGTACCGATAGTCCTCGTTTTCGTCGCCGTCTGATCAGCATCTAACACATCAATAGCCCCTAAATATGCAGCAATAGTAAGGGGAGGAATTACAATCAAAGGATTTAAATTGCATGCATTTGTAATTGCTCTTGCAGTAATAGCCCTGTCTGCATAGCTTCTGGGGAGTTTCATAACAGCAAGAATCACACGACTTGCCAATGGTAATGCCATCGCAATGATAACGTTTCCCTTCATTTCAGACCCTTTAATTTTTCTAAAGGGTTTCTTTCCATCCGTTTGAGGAGGAGAATTAGATTTTCTTGTCCTGTTTTTTCCTAAAGTTAATAAAACAAGAAAAATCATTGCGGCAATAACATTGCCTCTGAAACCAGAAATTGGAATTGCTGCCTTATTATTGGCATAACTCGCAATTCTTCTTTGTTTAGCACCCCTTATATTTTTTTGGGTTGCTTTCTTTTTAGCGCCAGCCAATTCTTTATTGGCATCATTCGCTTTCCTGTTTGCGTCAGCAACAATTTTTGTGCTGCTGACTTGACTCGAAGTACGAGTCATTTTTACATTTTTTTGCATAATATTATATATTTATAAATTAATTATACTTATATACGAGTTCGTTGAGTTTATAGTTACAGGAATAGAGGTATTTATTTATTCTTTTATAATCACTTTAAAGTAAACATGTAAAAATTTAGGTACTTTTGTCCGATGATAAAAAACAAAAACAACCACTACCCCCTACTCACACAGTTCATCGGATTTTTATTCTTCGGAACCCTGTTTATCCTTGCTTGGGTATATTATAAAGAACGAATTTTAAGTTTTGATTCTTCATTCTATGCTTTCCAGATAATACAATCTAAAACTTATGATATAGAACTTGGCAGATGGGGAGATGTATTGTCTCAATTATTGCCTGTAATGGCTCTTAAAAACCATTGCTCACTCGAAACCTTTTTAAGATTATACTCCATTTCATTTATCATTATCTATTATATTATTTTTCTGCTTTGCACTTTGGTGTTTAAAAATCAAAAGGCAGGACTAGCATTGATGCTTGCACTATGCCTGGGTTTCAGATGGGTATTTTATTATGCCGTGACTGAAATTCACATGGCTATGGCTCTTTCAATTCTTTTATGGGCGATTATTTCTTCACCTTTTTTTTATGGTACTAAATTAAAAAAATGGATAGGGACCATTCTTTCAGTTATTCTCATATATGTGATGTCTTATTTCCATCAATTGATTGTATTTCCAATCCTGTTTATTATAATGCTGGAATTTATCGGGAATAAACAATGGCGAAATCCTTTTTTATGGTTTATACTTTTATTTGCAATCGTTTGGTTTTATATAAGGATTAAAATATTAACAGTATCTGAATATGAAGTTAATAAAATACTTTCGTTCAATGATTTGAAAGATGGGTTATCCAATTTCTTTCATCTTTCCAGTTTTAAATACCTGGTAAAGTTTTTTATTTCTTCACTCAAGTCACTTTGTATTGTCTTTATTTTAAGTCTTATAATTGCTGCTCTTCGTCGAAACTGGCTTCTTTTCACTTATCTGTTTCTCTTTCCTTCAGGTTTTATCATTCTAATAATTTTAATCTATTACAAAGGAGAATCGCCATTGATGTTACAAAATTATTATCCTGTTGTAGGATTGTTAGTTGGAGTGATGTTTATCTATTTAATTTATGATAATTTACCAAAAGGATTAACATTATTCCTGACGGCACTTTTACTTATGATAAATTTAAAAGGGATTTACAATGCACATAATATACAAACAGAAAGAATTCATTATATAGATCGTTTGACTCAATATGGAAGACTTTTGCCAGCTAAAAAATACCTTTTGAATGATAATAATATCCCAAAAGATATAACATCAGGCGAATGGGCAATACCTTTTGAAACCTTGCTTTATTCATCGCTACCATCACCGGATTCAGCAATCACATTTTTTTATTCAAACCCAATGAATAAATATGATGACCTCCTGAATAAGGAAAATGTGTTTCTAGGACCTAATTGGGCACCTATGTGGTTTTCAAGCAATACACTTTATAAGGATTATTTTCATCTTCCTTCATCAGGTTATTTAAAAGTAAATACATCCCAAGCCGACTCTTCATTTAATGAATCGGTATTTAATGATAAGAATGTATCAATTAAACCATTAGCCAGTGAAGTACGTTCAAATGGTTTTAATTTTGTTGAAGTACAAATTAAAATTATTAATGCATCAGGCAAAAGAATTTATTCAACACCCGAAGGGGACCATCCTGTTTTACTATCCTATCATATTTATGATGAAAATGGAAAAAATCTTATTTGGGATAATTCCAGAACGACACTTGAAGTGGATATTAAAGATGAATATACACAAGGTCTTATGGTTTATTTACCGCCAAAGAAAGGGAAATATATAGTTGAAGTTGATTTTGTTACAGAAAATGTTCGTTGGTGGAATATTAAGGCTAGATTTAATCTGATAGTAGAATAGCCAATATCGAATCACAGATAAATAAAGATATGTTACTTTGATATATCCACATATTCTTTGGGATAGATTTTTCTTAATGAATCGGCAACAATTTTTGCAACAGCATTTCTACCTATTTCCCCATAATGTTCGGATGTCCAGTTTACATCTAAGTACTGGTCATTATTGACTGTCTCTAAATTATCTACAACAATAACTCCATTTTTGTTATATCTTTTTACCAACAAATCTCGGTTTTGCTTAATTAAGTAAACAACTTCTTTGTCTGTTAATTCGGCTGCTCTTTGAATATTTTCTCCTAATAAATTAAAAACTAAATCCCAATGATTCTTTTTTGCTAATAGAACAATATTATCGAAATCCTTAATCCTTGGATTATTATTAGTATCGATTTGAAATGCATAAGTTTTTATATAATGACAACCAAGCTCTGTCAGTCCTTGATTGTAAGAGCCATCAGGATTTTTAACACCTGCATTACAAAGATAAGCATCCCAATCATACGCATTGTTAACATGAAATTCATAAGGAAAAGAAAGTTTCTCCCTTTTCCAATGAGATTTCACTTGCTTTTCACGTTCCTTATCATTTTTTATATCATACCCACGGAAAGATAATAATAACCTGTTAAATAGGGGTGGATATGGTTTTAATAATACCATGCTTTTTTGCAATGGTGTTTCCAGTTTTGAATATATCCAGTCAGCATCAAACGACCTCAAATTCATAGTTACAATTATAGTCTTGATGCTAGAATTTTCAGGAATTGTTCTTAATAAGGTATAATATATTCCTGCATGGCATGCTTCTTTTGATATATCACCAAATTTCAGAGATGGAAAAAAGCTACTTATCATTTCACTAATGTGTCGTTTATCATTTTCACTTTCCTTAAATGCAAGGTTTGATGATTCTCCAACATAAACAACAACACAACTATCATTCACAACTTTCCTTACTTTATTAATCACCGGGGAATTCAACTGGATATCGTCTTCATATATATAAGTCTTATAAATAAAATTCATAAAGATTAACGCAGGAATAAAAATCAAAAACTTAAGGAATATTTTCAGATATTGATTCATTATTATTTAAAATTGAAAATAAATAAAAGGGAAGTTTTCAACGCTTGAAAAAACAAGGATTATAAAAATCATTATCATATATAATGACCATCTGAAAACAGGAACCTGTTGATTACACCAGGAATCAAAACGTTTTTTGTATAATATGATATCAAAGACAATAAACAAAAGAAAGAATATCCAGATTTTTGTTTCCACTTTAAAATCATCATCAACATCAAAGTTTGAGAATAGGGAATTAAAAATTGAGCCTGCTTCATTTAAATCTTTTGCCCTGAAAAGCACCCAAAGGAGAGTTACAAGAATAAATGTTTTAATTACATTGAATATTTTAAAGAATATGTTCTGAGATATTCTTTCTGATATTTTTAAAATTCTATTTATAAGGGTTTCCGTCAAAATAAGTATTCCATGCGCTAATCCCCATAAAACAAATGTCCAATTGGGTCCGTGCCATAATCCGCTTAAAATAAAAACAATGAGAATATTCAATACCCAGCGTGAAACTTTAACTCTTCTTCCTCCCATAGGAATGTAAACATAATCACGAAACCATGTTGACAATGAAATATGCCAGCGATGCCAGAATTCATTCAAACTACCAGCCAAATAAGGATTCTTAAAGTTATCAATCAGTGAGTATCCCATTGTAAGCGCACATCCAATGGCAATTGATGAATAGCCATAGAAGTCGCAATATATTTGAAATGAATAGAATATTAATCCTATCAAAATACTTAATGAATTGTGATTATCTGGATTTTTATATATCTGGTCAACATAAACAGCAAGATTATCCGCCACAACCATTTTAATAAATAGTCCAAATAATATCAATCGTAAACCTTTTACAAAATTTTCATACTGAAATATTTTCTTTTCACGAAGTTGGACTAATAAGTTTTGTGGTCGTTCTATAGGACCCGTCACTAACTGCGGATAAAACATGACATATAATGAGTAAATGCCAAAATGTTTTTCAGATTTCTGTTTACCTTTATAAACTTCAATCACATAACTCAGGCTTTGAAAGGTATGAAATGATAATCCTATAGGAAGAATAATCTCAGCAAGCTTCTCGTTATAATGAAAACCAAGGAGATAACACAATTCGTGTATATTGTGATTGAAAAAATCGTAATATTTAAAAATAAATAAAACAAGACAGGTGCTTATAATACTAATTATTAAATATCTCTTTTTCCATCTTGCTTCTACCTTTTCAATTTTAATTGCTGCAATGTAATCAATTAGAATTGTAACTAATAAAATCAAAATGTATTGGGGAATAAAAAACATGTAAAACACGCAACTTGCAATTAATAACAGTACCCATCGAAATTGATACGGCAACAGAAAATATAAAGCAGTTACTATAGGAAAGAAAACGAGAAACTCTATAGAATTAAATAGCATTAAATATTAATGATTATGAAAACAGGGCAAAGTTAAGTATTAGTTTTGATTTGAAAGTGATAGAGAAAATAAAGATCTCACGTTTTTTGATTACAAACAGTTCAAGTTGGTTTATGATTAATCAGGTCTAATCAATTCTAAAACGGAGCCTTTATCCTGATAACAGAAGTATCCTTCTTTATATATTCAGGCAATTGCCCATTATCATTAAAAGCCATCTTTATATTTTGAGATTTAAGTTTAACAAATTTACTCTCATCAGGAATAGAATCATAAGCAGTATAATTACCATAGAACATAGCAGCAATACATTCTCGCCTTCTCCAGTTAAAAACCACATAATCTTTTGATTTTAATTTCTCTCCAACTAATTTCATATACTTAGTATCTTCGGAGGTAATATATTGAAAGGAATTAGGGTCTTTCAAAGAATCAATATGATTACGTCTTATCAAATCATACCCTCCAAATTCATAACATGCAGCAAAGAGAAGAATAGTTGTAATAGACGCAAATACTATTTTATTAAGATGTATCTTTTTAAGAATGAAAGAAAACAGGTATTCAATAGCAGAACCTATTGCAAGGTATCCGATGAAGCATATTATCAAACAATATCCTAACATTTTTGTTTCGGCAAAAGTATAAAAAAAGTAAACAAGTATGATAGTGAATATAAGACATATCCTTATACTATTATTCTTTATTCTGAGGAAAAGAAACGCGATGAAAAGAATTATAATGCCAGGAATATATGGAGATTTAACAGCATCATTTTGTCCGTGACCGTATAATTCATTCATTGCATTGAACTGATATAAGGAATCGCCGTCATGACCATCAAGTGCTTTAGTAAAATGAGAACGAGCATAAGAGTACTCGTACCAACTCTCTGCCGGATATCTTATCCATGTAAATATTTGCCAGGGTAAAGCAAAAATTGTAGTAAATAACAAACTGATTCCAACATCTAAGTAACTTCTCAATGCTTTTCTTTTCTCTTTATTCAATAAAACCGAGATCGTCCAGCCTGCATAGATTAACAATCCTACCAGCCACTTTACCAAAATAGCACACCCAGAGAAAACACCAATCAATATTAACCATTTACGGTTTTTTGAATATTCATATTCCATAAAAGCCCAAAAACTGCAAGTGATGTAGAACATAAAAGCAAAATCGTTGTGGTCGGTTGCGAAGAAACCTGTCGCTAATTCATGGAGAAAATAAGAAAGGGAGAAAAATAAAGAAGCATAATAACCAACAGTTTTATTGATTACAATCTTTCCCATCCTATATATCGGAACTACCAATAAAGCAAACATAAATGCACTCGGCAAACGAACAGCTAATTGATTAACACCAAATATTTTCATGCTTAATACCATCTGCCACATAAACAAAGGTTGCTTATGAAGCCATAACTGATTTATATCCCATCTTTTATAATCAACATCAAAAACAGGATTGAGATATAACATCGGAGTCAAAGGGTGTTTCATAAGATGTTTTGCAACAAGGGCATGGAATTCTTCATCCCAGAAGTAAAGGAACTTATCTAAGTTACAGACATATACTGCATAGAAAAGGCATCCGAGAAAAAGGAAAAGAAGTGCTGATTTAATTTTATCATAGAATTGAAAAACTATTATGCTGAACAAATAAAAAACAATTCCGGTATAAAATAAATAGATCATCTATGCTTATTGATTGGTAACATGCTGCAATAATAGTCAATTAAAAGGAAACAGAAACTATTTGTGCTCTATAACCTGAACTTTCCCAACTAATATCCTGTCTTTTAAGATCGCTTGAAGAATATATAATCCTGAATCAATTCCAGAAAGGTTAATAATTGTCAGTTCGTTATTGATTGAAACATTTTTAATGACTTTTCCTTCGATACTTATCAGTTTTAAATTGATTGGCGTTCCGTCAAAAGGTACTGAAACAGCAATATTATCGTCAGCTGGATTTGGATAAACTTTCATTATAAGAGAGCTATCGTTTCGTATAGTGATTGGAGTTCCTGCTCCTAAATAGATAATCTTATCATACTCATTCAATGAATCAGAATTACATGAACCTGTGCCTGAAATCAGTTTTATTCTATAAGTAGCATCAGGACCAAATGCAATAGTATCGTTACCATTTGGAGTCATTGCAAAGATTCTAAGATTAAAGACACCGAGAGTTTTGAGTTGATATATTTCATCAAAAGTCAACCATCTTTCTGCTGCTAATCCTATAAGATTTAATTGATGATCCATTTTTTGAATGGATACAAAATAAGATTCATTACAGGAAATGATATCAGGGGCATAAAGAGTTATTGCTTCCCTCCCACTACAGCAATCTGGACTCGGGCAAGGTGAGGAACAATGTACCAATGGATTATCAATTCCCCAAACAATGAAACTATCATTAACAGTTATGCAGGGTTCTATATAAATGATTTTAACAAGATTGGTAAGTGTATCACCTGCCATAAGTGTCACTCGATAATAACTCCCACAATCTAAATTATAATTATTCTTAGCACATAAACTTCTGATATCATATCGTCCAATTGTATAATAATAAGGAGAAGGAGTTGTCATATAAGGACTCCACTCTGATACTTGATTTCCTAAAGCATTACCATTTATATCACATTGCTGAACAGATACATTATATTCATTATTACAGAAATTACTTGCTGTTCCATCTAAGATAATATCCGTTCCATTACTAATTGATATTGCATTTGGGAAAACAGAGCTGTCCCCATTAATAGAAAACGAAATTGTATTGGTACAAGGAAGTATATACAATATTTGATTTAATGTATTAAGAGAATCCCCTGAACCAAACTTTATTAGATAATAGTTTCCATACTGTAGAAAGAAATTATGCTGATTACAGAAATATTCAACATCAAAACAAGAAAGATATTTTTTCTCGGAATTAGATAACCATTCAGATACCTTTGAACCTGATATCGTTCCATTAACATCACATTGCTGAACAGAGATAAAAAAACTGTTATTACATGATATGGAATTTGAAGCATCTAAAATAATCCGAGGTTTAAAGAAGTTGTTTGGGATATTAATTACAGCAAGGAATAAAGTTGTATTGTTTCCATTAATTCTAATGACTGAAGAATCATTACAGGGAGATAAACAAATATACTGATTAACTTCAGTCCAGGGGCTTGTTCCTGCAAGTTTAATACGATAATAACTTCCAGAAGAAAGATTTAATCCATGTGATAATGCAAACGCATTGATATCAAATTGATTAATGCTGTCAACTTGTATGGAATCAAGCCAACTCATTGCTTCTGTTCCAATTAAGGTTCCATTGGTATCACAATTCTGAACAGAAAGAAAATAAGAACGATTTGGCATGTAACTTTGTGAAGCGTCGATATAAACAGGTAAGCCATTATTAAAAGGTAAAATGACAGGCGAATGAGAATTAAAACTTTGTTGGTTATTTATAGTAAATACAGGTTCAGGTAATGTGTAATCATTTCGTTGATAGACGCGGATATAATCAATCTGCATATCATTTGGAAGAACTAAAGGTAGATTCAAATCGCTACCAATATTTCCAAAACTTAATCCTGTACTTGCTACCAGATGCATTGCAGAATTTGGAATCAAAACACTATCCTGATCAGTTTGCACTCTTACAGGAACATTATTTATATACCAGATTATTCTATCAGGTTCCCATTTCATTCCATAAGTAACCCAAGTATCACCAAAGGTTTGTCCAGGTAAAGAATAAAGCCAAGTTGCGATACCACGGGAAATAAACCTACCTCCATATCCATAATGATTAGTCATTACTAAACCGTCTCCTACTCCAAATTCAAAAACATCTATTTCGTTCCACGCACTATGAGAATTTCGTTCTCCTATTAACCAGAAGGCGGGCCACATCAATTGACTTTTTGGATTCTTACAACGGATTTCAAAGTAACCATATTTCCATGTAATTGAATTTGGTAAAACCTGAGGAATCGTATCACCACTACTGCAAGGATCTGTATTTAATACTGCACTCGAATAATACTTAGTAACAAATCCATAAGGAGCAGAGATTCCATTTTCTTTTCTGGTTACAAGATGAATGGAAGAGGAATCAAAAGTATAATTTGCAGTGGTATAATAATAAGGAAAACCAAGGTCACCTGTGCAATAATCACTCTTCCACATACTATCCTTACTTCCATTAAATTCATCATTGAACACTAAATTCCAACCGGATTTTACTGGAGGATTGATTAATGTTTGGTTGGGATGTAAATCTATGTACTGATTCTGTTGGGCAGAGGAATGCAAACAAAATAATGAACTTACTAAAATTACAAAAAAAAGAAGAATAGTCTTCGAAAGGTACCTTTCAACCATTTATGATGATGCAGAATTGTATATTAATTATTAAACGCAAATCATCAAAACTTATTGTAAATGTTACTCGTATCTCAAAGCATCTATAGGATTCAATCTTGCTGCTTTTCTTGCTGGATACCATCCGAAGAAAACTCCTATGGCGGTTGAAAAGAGGGAAGATAAAACAATTGAGGTTACAGTAATTGAGATGGGCCAGCCGCCAAATTTAGCAACCATGAATGAAACAAGGATGCCTAAGATAATGCCGATAATTCCTCCAAGAACGCTGATGAAAATGGATTCTATCATAAACTGAAGAAGAACATCCATACCCTTTGCACCTACTGCCAGTCGAATTCCAATTTCACGAGTTCGTTCAGTTACTGAAACTAACATGATATTCATGATTCCTATACCTCCAACTACTAATGAAATGCCTGCAATACTTGCAAGTAGAATTGTAAGCACTTTAGAAATACTTCCGAATATATTTGCTATGTCTTCCTGTGTTCGAATGGTGAAATCATCTTCATCTGTGGGAGCAAGCTTATGTTGTTCGCGAAGAATAGGTTTCATTTCTTTTGTCGCAGCGGCTATATCATTTTCAGTTGTCGCCGAAGCTAGAATGCTGTTAATATTGGTATTTTGAAGCATTCTTTTTTGAACTGTGGCAAAGGGAGCAATAATAATATCATCCTGATCTTGTCCGAAACTATTCTGCCCTTTTCTTTCCAATAATCCTATTATTTTAAACGGAATGGAATTGACACGAATGGTTTTTCCGATTGGGTCTGCGCCTTCACCCATCAGGTTCATGACAACCGTTTGACCAATGATACATACCTTTGCAGCACCTCTTTCATCGGCATCAGTATATAAGTTACCACTTTTAAGGGTAAGGTTTCGAATGGAAAAATAATCAATATATGAACCCACAACATTAGTCCTCCAATTTTGGGAACCAAATATTATTTGTGACCCTTTTTGAACAACAGGAACAACGTGAGTTACAAAATTGCAACGTTGCAAAATAACAGCTGCATCCTCCTTAGTTAGTGTAGAAATTGAACCGGCTCCCATCCTAACTCCTCCTTGATTGAATGCACCTGGAAACACCATTATAGTATTTGTACCGAGACTTGCTATTGAAGTCCTGATGTTCTCTTTAGACCCCTCCCCTATCGCAAGCATTGCAATTACAGAAGCCACACCGATAATGATTCCCAGCATGGTCAGAAATGTTCTGAATTTATTTTTGCTTAATGAACGAGAAGCTACTTTAAAAAGATTGAGGAATTTCATTTTATAGAAGTTGATTCTTTATTGGTTGCAAGTGATTCAGAGTCTTGAATTTTATCATTGGCTTTATCTTTGTTTTCAGATTCATTCTTTTCCATTACGTTTTCAATCTGAGGTAATTTCTTTATTTCTTCATCCGACTTTTTGCGATCTTTAACGGCAAAGTTTTCAATTATTCTACCATCTCTGAAAATAACATTAGTTAAGGCAAACTGCGCTATATCAGGTTCATGCGTAACCATTACAATTGTTGCGCCTTTATCATTCAATGCCTGGAATATCCCCATAATCTCATAGCTGGTACGCGAATCAAGATTGCCAGTTGGTTCATCTGCCATGATAACAACAGGCTCATTGACCAATGCTCTTGCAATTGCAACGCGCTGTTGTTGTCCCCCTGATAATTGATTGGGAAGAGAATTGATTCTTTCTCCAAGACCCACTGATTTAAGGGCATTCATGGCTTTCTCTCTCCTTTCTTTACTTCCTACTAAAGCATTATAAAGCAAAGGTAATTCGACATTCTCAATCGCTGATGTTCTTGAAAGAATATTAAAGGATTGAAAAATGAATCCTATCTTTTTATTCCTTAATTCAGCCAATTGGTTCCTGTTATAAGTATTGACATTAACCCCATCCAGGAAATACTCTCCTTTAGTAGCTAAATCAAGGCAACCAAGAATATTCATAAATGTGGATTTACCTGAACCGCTTGCTCCCATTATCGCCACAAAGTCTCCTTTTTTAATATCTAATGAAACACCTCTCAATGCCTGCACTTCGACATCCCCCATCCGGTAGGTTCTTGTTAAATCTTTAACAGAAATTAGTGTTTCAGCCATAATAAGATTATCTTTTTCCTGATGGGAAACTTGGAGTGAATGGATTCTTTGTTCCGGAAGCATTTGAAGCTGTTTCTGCAGCTGTCGCCACTCCTGTTATCACTTCATCACCCTCATTTATTTCTCCTGAAACTTCTGTAAAGTTACCGTCAGAAAGTCCAACGGTTACCTTCTTTGGACTAATATCTTTTCCATCTTTGCCTGTTCTTATCCATAAATACATTTCCTTATTAGGTACACCGGTGCTTTTACCTTTATTCTCATTATTTTTTGCAATAATTTCGTACCATTCTTTCTTTGTCGAATCACTAATCGGTGCATGTGTAATATAATTATCAGGCGGTGTAAAATGCAATGCATTGATTGGGACTTTAAGAATATTCTTATGCTCCTGAACCTTAACCCTTATGTTTGCAGTCATTCCAGGAAATAGTTTTAGCTCGGGGTTTTCAACATTTATTACAACAATATAATTAACAACATTCTGAACCATTACCGCTTTTAATCTTATTTCATAAACCGTTCCTGTAAAAGTTGTATCTGGGTATGCATCTACTGTGAAAGTAGCAGGTTGACCTTTCTTCACCTGACCAATATCTGCCTCATCAACATCAGCAAGAACCTGCATTTTAGTAAGATCATTAACAATTACAAATAATGTTGGTGTATTAAAACTTGATACAACGGTTTGCCCTAATTCGACATTTCTTGAAATAACAACACCATTTGCGGGGGATCTTATTACAGCATATTGAAGATTTACCAATGCCTGATTCAATGCGGCTTTGCCAGAGGTTACTGCGGTTTTGGCAGATTCATAATTTGTAAGATATGTTTCATAATCAGATTCGGAAGCAACTTTCTCATCTAATAGTTTTTTATACCTGTCGTAATCTCTTTTTGCCTGGTCCAGTTGAACCTGAGATTTATCTAAAGCAGCTTGTGCATTTATCCTCGCTGCAGCAAGAAAAGTAGTATCTATCAATGCAACAATTTCATCTTTTTTAACATTAGAATTCCAATCGGCATATAGTTTTGAAATGATTCCTGTTACTTGTGTTCCTATATTAATAGTATCCGCATTCACCGAACCCGTAGCGGTTACATAGGTACTGATAGTTCCTCTTTTTACAGGGGTACTTTTCCATTCTATTTTATTGCTGTTACTTTTGGCAATGAAATAATATACGATTAAAACGATAACAATGAACACCACAGAAATAATGATAATCTTTTTCTTTTTAGATGGTTTCTTTATTTCATCCTTCTTTTGTCCCTCTTCTTTGTTTTTATTTTCACCAGATAATTTCTTTTGTTCTTCAGATTGCTGATTACTGCTTTCAACAGGAGCATTATTTCTTTTTTCATCAGGGTTTTGGTTTGCCTTATCTGTTTCCTGTTTATCTTTATTATCTTCCATAGCTTATAAATTTATAGGTTTGCCGAGATAGAAATCAACGGTCTTTGTCTTGAATATATAATCGAATTTAGCTTGTAATAAACTGAAAGAAGCTCTCGTGAAATTATTCTTTTCAAACAATAAATCTGTTGTACTCGCCAGTCCTGAATTGAATTTCTTTTCCATATCATGAAAGGCTCGTTCTTCATAATCATATGCCTCTTTGAGTGCAAGATAATTCTTAACAGATGAGGTAAGGTCGGTATATGCCTGTTCAATATTTTTTCTTAATGTATTCTTAGTTGCCTGTTCATTTAGTTTTGAATATTCAATATTTATCCTTGCTTTTTCTATTCCATATTTGCCTTGATAATTATTAAATATCGGAACTGTTAAACTCAATCCTATCGCCTCGCTTAAATGATTCTGGAATTGTGAACCAATGCTTTGACTATTTTTCTCAACAGTCGTTACTGGCACCAATCCCACAACAGTTTCATTGGGATTACTTTGCAGATAACCGATATTTTGTAACTGAGTTGTAGTTGTGTAATTAATATCATACCTATTGCTGGCATAACCTGTTTGAATAGTGCCCGATAAACCCAACTTCGGATAATCATATCCCTTTGCAATATCTAATCCAATTTCTGCTGCATCGGTCCTCATAGCCGCACTCTTGATTTCAGGCTTTATTCCTTCTGCAGTTTTATAAATATCATCAACAGAAACAAGTATTTCAGGATTGGGTTCCGACATATTATTATGAACAACATCAAAATTTGTATCTATGGGCAGTTCCATTATTTGCATCAATGTAACTTTCGCATTTTGCAATTGATTTTTCGCATTTATCTCAGCAGCTTTATCATTTGCAGTCTGAGATTGAACCTGCAAAAGGCTTAATTCTGTAAGTTTTCCTCCATTTAACAGCTTTTGTGTTTTATCTAATTGAATACTATCTGTAGAGAGCTGACTTTTAGCGATATCAATTGCTTCATAAGCATATAATATTTGAAGATAGGCAATCATTATATTCAAGGTAATATCGTTTTTCATTTTCTCAACATCAAGTGTTCCGGCATCATAAAGATATTGATTTTGTTTGATAGTATTGACTTCCTGAAAGCCATTGAAAAGAATAACATTGCTTGTTAATGATGCATTATTGCTCACCACATTCTGACTTGTATATTGCTGACTTACCTGGTCGTAATTATTTCCGAAACTAAAAGTCTGGTCATCGGTGAAAAAGAGATTTGGAAATAGCATTGCTTTCGATTGTTTCAAGGTTACCTGATTCAGTTTAGCTGTGAGTTCAACCTGGTTCAATGCAACATTCTTTTTGAATGCCTCATCAATACAATCCTGCAAAGAGACCGGTTTTAACTGAGCATGAATCAAAATACTTACAAACAAAAAGGGTATTAAAAGAAAGATTTTTAAAGACTTCATAAATTAATATTCCGGGATTTCAAAATTACCATTGCTGTTGTTTATCTTTGTTATATAATTTTTTAAAAGATTTATATAATTCATATAAAAATACTATTAACAATGTAAAATAACCTCTTTATTAAATCTTACCAAATGATTTTTATCACGTTACCGTGTGATATTAATCATAAAAACCGTAAACTTGCAATATCAAAAAATCTACCAGACATGACAAAACAAAACTCTATCATTGTAGCACTGATTATTTCATCAACTTTTTTCAATAATCCTTTAACATTTGTTGCAAATTGCAACACAAATAATGGTGTTGATGATAAGATTAAAGTCAATCTTGAATTAGTTGCAGACCATATCACCGGTCCCACTGTTCTTGCTAATGCAGGTGATGGCAGCAATCGTCTGTTCATTTGTGAGCAACCCGGCACTATCAAAATCATTAAGGATAATAAACTGCTGGCAGAACCTTTTCTGGATATCAAAAGCAGAGTCATGTCCATCAATCCATTCTATGATGAGCGTGGATTGCTTGGTTTGGCATTTCATCCCAATTATAAAAACAATGGCAGATTCTTTATCTATTACAGCATTCCATCGGTAGAAGGCGATGGATATAATCACAAGAATATTCTTTGCGAATATAAAGTTTCTTCTTCCAACCCTGATAAAGCTTTGATGGATGAAACAATTCTGATGACTATTAACGAACCTGAAATGAATCATGATGGCGGACAACTTTGCTTTGGCTCTGATGGCTATTTATATATAGGTGTCGGAGATGGCGGTGGTGCCGGTGACAGGCATGGAACTATTGGAAATGGACAAAATCTGAATGTTTTCCAAGGAAAGATTTTGCGTATTGATGTTGATAAGGAAAAACCCTACTCTATCCCTCCTGACAATCCTTTTATCGGTAAAGATGCAAAGGCGGAGATATGGTGCTATGGCATGAGAAATCCCTGGAAGTTCTCGTTCGATAAGCAATCCGGAAAGATATTTTGTGGTGATGTGGGGCAGGATAAATATGAAGAAGTGGATATTATAGAGAAGGGAAAGAATTATGGCTGGCGCATCATGGAAGGGTTGCATTGTTATAATCCATCAACAAATTGCAACCAGGATGGGTTGACTTTACCTATCAGCGAATATTCTCATGATGTTGGCAATTGCATCATCGGCGGATATGTTTATAATGGCAAGAAGATTCCTGAATTGAAGGGTAAATACATCTTTGGCGACTGGTCGGGGAAGTTGTTTTATCTTTCATCGGATAATATTGGTTTATGGTTGCGATATCCTCTTTTTGTAAATACAATAGGGAGCGAGAATATAGGTATAAATATCAATAGTTTGGGTGAGGATGAGAATGGAGAAATATATGTTCTCACTCAAAAAACCACAGGACCGAAGAGTACAAGCGGGGCTATTTACCGGATTACGAAGTAAAGATTTAGTCGTTAAAATGATTTATTCCATTTTAAGGGTTTAGAACTCTTTCCTATTTATTTTCCCTTTCTTTTCGTCAAAACCCTCTATATACGGTCAAAACCACACTTCCGGTAATGATTTTCTGAAGGGGTAAATGGATAGTTAGAGATCAAAAACAATGTTTTAGGTCTCTTAGACAATGTTTTTGGTCTCTTAGGCAATGTTTTTGGTTTCTTAGGCAATGCCTTTGGTCTCTTAGGCAATGTTTTTGGTTTCTTAGGCAATGCCTTTGGTTCCTTAGACAACATCTTTGGTCTCTTAGATGACATTTATCATTATTAAATGAATTAATGATAATTCAACGTTAATTCATT
>Ga0207096_1041_pt1 | contig 22456 bp, 19 predicted proteins | sample Alteio_BWMinHeat_86_FD_153547 | JGI IMG/M metagenome (GOLD analysis project Ga0207096, IMG submission 153547) | Enriched cells from forest soil in Barre Woods Harvard Forest LTER site, Petersham, Massachusetts, United States -... | ecosystem: Environmental > Terrestrial > Soil > Temperate forest >...
AATTTGGAAAAGAGCTTGAATAGCAGCCAACCGCCCAGCGGTTCGGTTCCTAAAGGGGGTTTTATGAGACAGTGGTTTATTCATTAAAATAGTTCTCTTTGTTTAACTAATATTGTTTAAAATAACGCAGGTTACAATAAAGCTGTCTTCCTTGTTGCTAACCTTAGAAGAAAACTCTTTTTTAATTTTTTATTCACCTTATACCTTATAATTTTATATTCTCTCTAAATCTAGATAAATATACTCATCTGCTATAAAGATATCTTATTTTGTTTTCCGTTGGTGTCATCCCTGCGACGTCGGGCATCCACATCAACTATCTGAAATAAAACAATTTTCCTGTGGATTTCCTCCTTCGCGGGGATGATAACCACTGGTCTTGCATAAGGTATCTGCAAATTCAAGGGGCATATTAAATAAAATTTAACACATTTTTTGCTATAAATATAAAGAGAGCATTACATAGCAAAGAGAGGCACCATGAAAGCCCTTTATTTTGAGACCATTACTTTAATAGAGAGACTCCATCATCTTTTTTTAGATGTTTTGAAGACTGAGCTTGATCGACTCCGAATTTTTGATATCAACAATATCCAATGTTTTATTCTGTATAACGTTGGTAAAAATGAAATGACCGTTGGAGAAATTTCCAATCGGGGATACTATTTAGGATCAAACGTTTCCTATAATCTAAAAAAGCTTGTAGAAAATGGCTATTTTATTCAAGAAAAAGCTAAGCACGATAAGAGAGCCAGTAAAATTCGTCTTTCAGAAAAAGGAATCAAGCTTTACGATAAACTTGATAAACTTTTCAACAAACAGGCCTCAAATTTGAAGCATAATGGTGTTGTGGACCAAAACTTAACGGATACACTGAAACTTCTTCGCAAACTCGAGTCTTACTGGAATTTTATTATCGTCCATGGCTTAGAGGAGTAAAAGGAAAAGCACTTTCTTCACTAAAGGACTGCTTTGTATATCCCCATATGGTTGCAGGAGGCAGATTTAAGAAAACAGTCCCGAGTCGCTTTTTATTTAATTGAAAAGCTTTTGCATTAATAGACGAACGGGGAGAATACGTATACTGCAGGTAAGCTCCGTCAGGCGCCATGATTCGAAAGCAACTCTCTAAAATCTGTCCATGAACAACCTGTGGTATATTAATCATTGGAAGACCCGAAACAATACGGTGGACCTTTCCTATAATAGCAGGGGGCAGAATGTGCGGCAAATCCGTTGCATTGCCTTGAATGACATTTACGAGTGGCATTGAAATCTTTAAGTAATTGGCCAGTTCTGGCTCTAGCTCGATCACATAAATCCGTGCAGGATCAATACCGCCCCTTATAAGGGCTCGCGTAATGGAACCACTTCCCCCTCCAAGCTCCACAACAGGCGAATGGTCATCAAAACTAGCATATTTAGCCAAAAGTGCCCCTAGATGCCGCGAGCTCGGCGCTACAGCCCCCAATCGTCTGGGGTTTCGAAGAACTCTTGAAAGAAACAGTTTGAGTCCAAATGATTGAGGAACTGGAGATTGCATGCATCTTTACCCTTGCAAAAAAGATCTTTATTCATGCCCCAGAATCAGAAAAAAATCAAGTTCGATATAAATATTTAATTCTTCATCGGCAACACAAGCTTTTTAGACATTTGAAATTTCTCTTTCCAAGTCACTTCTTCAACTTTTGTTCCCGCGTAGACTTGTTTTGAGGCTTCAATAATCAACACACCTGAGAGATTTCGAAACCATCTATGCCCCAGTTTTTCCCAAGCATTGGCCATACTTAAGAAAAATCTTGATTGGGAAGGTGGAATATAAAGCGCATGCTCAGCCCGAATCGGAGTAAATGTATTTTCCTTTAAAAATTGATTGAGTTGGGAAAGGCTATAGGAATGACCTTGTCCAAAGGGTGTTTTTTCCAGACGCGCCCATGGACTCGCGCGATTGGGCACAATAAGAATGAGTCGCCCTCCATCGGTCAAAACCCTCCACACTTCCTCAATCATCTCACGAGGATGGGACGTGAACTCAAGGGCATGAACCACAAGCGCCAGATCCACGGATTTATTGGCAAGAGGAAGCTGGGTTTCTTCAGTTAATACCACGATGTTTGGTATGCTTCGCGACCAGGAAAGAGCTCCTTGTTCCGCAGGCATGAAGGCCACCACCCTTTGGGCTTCCTCTCGATAGTACCTCAAAAAAGGTGTGGGATAGCCAAGAGCCATCATATTGCGCCCACGCACATCCGGCCAGAATTGGCGAATTTTACGTCGCATCATTCGCCTCGCCACATGGCCTAGACGCGTATTGTAAAAATCCCGCAACTCAATGACATCAGTCCACATGATATCTCCTTATTTGTGATACTTTATCATAAAATGAGCGAAATGTGAGGTCTAAATCAGGTTAAACAAAGAAACGACAGAAAGAGGGCGAATCCGTCAACTTCCTGCCGTTTCTCCGGGCTAAACGAACGAACGCATTGCTGGCTATTCTTAGAAATTGCAGACCAGACCACCATACCACACGAGTCCACAATGAGTGAAAACAATTCCCAGCACCCACCTATGGTGAATAGCAAGAAAGTTGCCTATCAACTCTTTAAGAAATATTCAGAAAAAGTTAAGGGTTGGGAGGCAACCCCTTATCTTCATCAGTGAGTTTTGTCTCAGTCCGTTCTCCATCATAGACCACAAACGGGCCCTTATTGTCAGTTTTGCCATCGCCATTCGATCGCTTGTACCGACCATAAGTCCATTGAGGTGCATGGATGTGATGAGATAGGTCTTGAGAAAAGTACGCAAGATGGGTTAGCTTCAGTTTAGCCATTGTCAGCCTCCTTCTTAGGTTGGCTTTTGGTTAGCGGCGTATTGGTGTTTCTGCACCTTTACGTCGCGCTCTCCCAACACGAGAGAGTAAAGTCAGTTTACAAACTTTTTTGGAAACTTCAAGCAAAAAATTTTAGGTAGAGGCAGACTGCTAAGACATCGCCACACGTATCTGATCCTACATTTACTAGTCTACAGGATCTTTTACGCATGTCAAATTTTTGAATTGGTCATTTTTAATTTTTATCTCCATCTTGACGTTCTCCCCGAAACATTTTATCTCTAGATTTAATTATGGTGCTTAAACGCCTAAGAGGGAACATGGTGAAAATCCATGACTACCCCCGTAACTGTAAGGGAAGAGCCCACTCCATAAACCCACTGAAGTTTACCTTCGGGAAGGGGGAGTAGGGGGCAATGAGACCCGAGTCAGGAGACCTGCCATGATTAGTCACCAGTCTTTTGCGCGGGGTGCGTCAGGAGTCACGGGTTTCCGTTAGTGGTGGCAAGAAATTGTCAACACTAGGAAGCGGAGGCTTTGTGCCCTATTTTCGTTTGTTTTATTGCATTCATACCCAAAGGGCGGGTGAGGGGTATCGCTGGATCATACCCTGTCTCGTCCTCATAAACACCTCCCTCTCTGCCCAATCAGAAACAACTTATGAAGTCATCGACACTCCTCTTGCCTCCCCTTCAGAAAGTGTAGGAGGGGACGAAACCTTTATTGACCGTAAGGAAATTGAAACCTATCAGGAAACCTTTCTGAAAGACGCCCTACCCTATGCCCCAAGCGTGAATCTAACGAGGGATGGCCCTGTTGGCAGAAAAGTAGATTTTTCTATCAGAGGCGCACGCTCTATCCAAAACCTCGTCCTTGTCGATGGAATTTATGTGAACAACCCGGCAACAGGTGGGGGAACAGATCTTGCAAATTTTTTAAACGCAGACTTGGAAAGGATAGAAGTGATTCCCGGGCCGCAAGCTCTTGCCTATGGTCCTGGGGCCCTGGGAGGCGTCATCCAACTTGTCCCTAAAAAAGGAAAGGGCACACCCTCTTTAAAAGGCCTTGCAGAAGGAGGCAGTTTTCGCACAGCCTATGGCGCCATTACGGGACAAGGTGAGGAAGGGCCTCTAAACTTTTCAGCAACGGTAGCTGGCTTTAAAAGAGGTCCAGAGACCTTTGTTAATCATCTTCATGGGAATCGTCAAAGCGATCGATATAAAAATGGAACCCTCTCCTCACGTGTAGGCTATGCCTTAACTGACAACTGGGAAATTGAAGGACTTGTCAGATATTTTGAAGGACAAGTTCAATTTGACTCTCCTGACCCAAAGACTTTTCTGCCTATTGTGGCGAGAAATTTTACGAACTCACAAACCCTTCTTTCAAGTATAGATAACAAGTGGGGGAGTGAGGTGTGGGAGCATTCCTTAAAGGCCATGTACTCTCGTACACACCTCAACACAACCATGCCTACCTATCGTAATTCAACACTTGGAGAACATCCCGTTTTACTCTACCGTTCTGAAATAAAAAGCAACGCCAAAAACACGTTGATGGGAGGCATGGAAGGGGGGCAAGAGCGCGCGAAGGAACCATCACTTCATACCCGTAATCACGGAGGGATCTTCCTTATCCATCTCTTTAAACCGTTTCAAACAACCGAATTAAAGGGAGGAATACGTCTTGATAAATACCAGTCTTTGGATAAGCGGGTTACTTTTAATGTGGGAGTCGATCAATCGGTGACCGATACCACAAATCTTCGTGCAAGTGTTGGTAATAATTTCAAACCTCCTGCTTTGTCCCATCTTTTTCAACAAATGCCATGGCAAATTCCTAACCCTCACCTTAAGCCGGAAAAAAGTCGCAGTGTTGAAGCAGGAATAGACCAAACTTTTCTTGAAGCAAAAGGGAAGACGAGCCTTACGGGATTTTTAAATCAAATTGATCACATAACACTCTCTCATCGTTTGTCGGACGGAAAATATAAACGCATTAATGGAGAAAAACGCGTTGCAAAGGGGGGGGAGGCGGCCCTTTTCTTAAAGCCTATTCCATCTATCGAGTGTAAGGTGGCCTTGACTTATATCCATGCACGGGATTTTCCGGATAAGAAAAAATCGCCCTTAATCCCAGCCTTTAAAGGGGCCGGGGGAATTCAGTGGCAAGCCCTTCCAGACCTTTCTTTTTTTATCCAAGGTTATGGCGTAACGTCACGCAAAGACAGTGTCACAAAACACACCCTATCGCCCTATGGCATCATCCATATTGGGGGCGGTTATGATGTTCATCAACACGCGGCATTTTTCTGGCGTGTTGAAAACCTGACGAATAAACATTACGAGGAAGTGTTTGGCTATGGAACGCGAGGCAGAGCTTTCTTTATAGGGCTTGAGGCCAAGATATGAGATTTTTACCCATCCTCTTTTCATTGCTGATTCATGGAGCGGTGGCAAGCCTCCTGATATCCATACCTCAAAAGGTTGTACAGACAGAACCTCCCACGATTCACGTGCAGTGGGAGAGATCCTCTCAAAAGCTTAATACCCCACACCCGCCTCTTCGAGGCGACCTCTCCCACAAGGGGAGAGATAATTCTTACTGTGTTAAACGAAGGACCACCTCTCCCCTTGTGGGAGAGGTCGCCTCGAAGAGGCGGCTGAGGGATCCTATAAAATCATTGCAAGCAAAGCAAAGCAATCCAGAATTGTGTACACCAACTTCAGAGGATGGTGAAAAGAAAGTTCAGCGAAAACCTTACAAACCTCTCCCCAAATACCCATGGATTTGTCGCAAACGCGGTCAAGAAGGGTGTGCATCCCTTCTCATTCAAACGAATGAAGAAGGACGTGTGGTAAGGGTAAGCCTACAGAAGAGTTCGGGCTATTCTTCTCTCGATCAATCAGCACTAGATGCTGTGAAAGCCTGGATTTTGCCGAATGCCCCGGGCCAGCAAGTCGTCTCAATTGCTTTTCGATTAAGAGGGTAGGGACTGAGGGCGATTTGATACAAGTAAAAACAACTCCGGTGTTGTCATCGCGAGCATCCCACCACCTTAAGGGTGGAGAAGTAAGTAATGAACTTAGCTGGTAGCCACCCCCAGCCGTCATCACGAGGAGCGGAGCGACGTCGTGATCCATTTTACAACTGCGAAGCAGTTTTCGCAAATCTACACATGTAATTATTGCTTCGCAACAAAAATGGATTGCGACGTCGCCTGCGGCTCCTCGCAATGACGACTATTGTGTTATATCAATAGGTTAACAATTTAAGTTCATTAAGAGCCCTCGAAGAGGGCGTCGCGATCCATAAAAAAGCGAGCAAAAGAGCGGATTGCGACGTCGCTAACGCTCCTCGCAATGACGACTGTGGATGGGCAAATTACTTGTATCAAAGTGCCCTTGCTTTGACCGCACCTTCCAGTGCATTAAGTTGATTTTTATGAAACTTTTTAGCCCTAGATTTAAAACTAAGCGTTTGCTGAATTTTCATGATGAAAATTTAAAGTCTTCCACATCCCCGAGGTTTTTTTCCTCAAGAGCAAAGAGAATCGTGCGGATGTCATCATAAGACATATCTGGATTTTCTTCGGCTATTTTGCCGATTCTTGACCAGAATTCAATTTGCTTTGGCACGGAGCGGTTGTATATCTTGCCGACAATTTGAGCATCATGGACAATACTGTCCGATATTCTAATGGTGGTTGTCATGGTACATACTCTAATTGATATGCTGCATATTAACACAAAATGTTTCATAATGCAACATTTTCTTATTCTTCATTTTCTTATTCTTATTCTTCCTAGCGCCCAAACACATGCCCCCTTAACCCATGCACCTACACTTTTTTATTAAATTTTTAATTAATTTATTTATTCTTGCCTCTTCTTTTAAGCAATTCTCCCATTCCATATTTCCGTTAGTAATTTTTTTCCACAATACGTATCCATAACGAATAATTTTTCATGGTAATCGGTATAATTTTATGTTAAAAAATAAATCGTTGTTAGTTGGTTTTTTAAATTTTATTGTATTAAATAATTATTCTGCATATAGCATTATAGTAAACAAGCCCCTTTCTATTTGTACAAAGGGAGGGAATGTTCATTTCTGTGGGAAAGGCAAACAAAAAGGAATATCGCAAAGTGATAAGGAAAATAAGGCGCCCATAACGGTTAAAAAGACTCCCTCCACCCCTAGGAAAAATAAAAGAACTCGAGAAGCTGCTGGTTTCATTGATCTGACGATGTCTCCTCCAAAGCGCCAAAAAGTCTTAACTGAAGAAGAGACTGTTCAAAAAACTCCCATTTTTCCTCCTCTTTTGACTCATAGTCCTACATCTGCAGAACGCAAATTTTTTTCTCCACTCCGACGTGAATTAGCTAAAAAAGAATATTCGGATGGAAACAAAAAAAAACATATCCTAGACTCTCCTATGGTACGAAAAACTTTCAGCAAAATTGATTCAGGAAACTATTTTAGTCGAATTCTTACTGTGGGAGGGAAAACCGTTGCTCAAGCTGATCACCTATTTGATCCGTATGCAGAAGTTTTGACCGAGGGTACATGGAAAACAAACCTTGAACGTATGAAAGAGGGGCGTTGCCCTATCGGACATAAAGGAATCGTCAGTAAAGACGAACAAACAACCTTACCCCCCACAATAATTAAAAAAAGGCAGAACTCGTATCGTGTTGAGCTTCATCATGTGACTCAAAAAGATACTGGAACGCCTGAAGATCCTATTTGTGAAATGACTCACGTAGCCCATATGGGGCACAATGCTAGACTTATTCTACAATTTTCTGAGACTGGAGAATTGGACATTGTACATTCAAGCCTTGAAAAAAAAGAGGCGATAGAACTGTGTGTGGATGGTCAATTTATTGAAACCAACGTATTGCATTTTCGAAAAGGTGATTCCCTCATCAAAAGAGAGGACTTTAATCTATGGAGAGGTGACTATTGGAAAGCACGTGCAGCAAACATTGAAAAAGGAATTTTTATAGGGAAAGAGCACCTTTCCACCGACGTTATATGTAAAAAACTATTTCATACGCCCGATATTCCGCCTAAAAACAGCTTAATCCCTCCACAGCCAGAGCTATAATAACCTGAGCTCGATATAGGGAATGAAAAAATCTAAGGAAATAAGCCGGTAGCCACCCTGAGGTCGTCACGAGCATCCCACCGCCTGGGGTGGAGAAGTAAGTAATGAACTTGTACCCCTCACCCGCCCCTTCGGGGCGACCTCTCCCACAAGGGGAGAGGTGATTCTTCTTTAACATGGTAAGAACTACCTCTCCCCTTGTGGGAGAGGTCGCTGCGAAGCAGCGGGTGAGGGGTATTTAAAATCATTTAGCCTATCAACCTATCGGTGGTGTCATCCCGGGCCCTGTCCCCGCGAAAGCGGGGATTGTTTCCAATACTGTTCATTTTAGTTAATTTATTATTCTGTTAAATTAAAAGTGTCATTCCCGCGAAGGCGGGAATCCATAGGAAAATTGATTGATTCCAGATGGTTATGTTGGATCCCCGCCTTCGCGGGGATGACAATAAAGAGGGATAATCATTGCTATGTTTTCTTAAATGAACAGTATTGGAACTTGTTTCAGCATCTAAAAGAGATCCTGAAACGATCCCCGCTTTCGCGGGGACAGGGCCCAGGATGACATCGAATGTGCGACTACGCCCAGTTTCGAAAGAGATCCTATTGTATTAGATGCTGAAAATCCTGGAAGCAGAATAGAGGCCTTTCATATAAATTACCTTCTTGAGAAAAAGGGCTTTCTTTAGCTATGATACAAAAAAATGAGGACACATACCATGCGGGGCTTACCACTTCTACTAGGGATTCTTTTCCTTCTTTTGCCCTGCATGGGAAGAGCTGACTATCCTCGTCCTTGGCAAATGTACTATCAAGATCCGGCCACACCCGTGATGGATCATCTCTATGATTTTCACCGTACTCTCCTTATTATTGAGGGCGTTATTGTTTTTGTTGTTGCTTCTCTGCTGATTTTTGTGATTATCCGTTTTCGAGCTCGCAGAAATCCCGAACCATCCCATACGGCACATAACACGTTACTTGAAATGATTTGGACGACTGTTCCCGTGCTCATCCTTGCTTTTATTGCTTTTCCTTCTTTTAAGATTTTATATATGATGGATGTGACGCCAAAAGCTGAGTTGACGATCAAAGCTATTGGCAATCAGTGGTATTGGACCTATGAGTATCCAGACCATCATATTCACTTTGATAGTAATATATTGGCAGACAATCAAATAAAGCCGGGACAATTTCGTTTATTTGAAGTTGATAATCGTGTTGTTGTGCCTATCAACACAAATATCCGTGTTATTACGACTTCTTCCGATGTCATCCATAGTTGGGCCGTGCCAGCCTTTGGTGTCAAACGGGACAGTATACCTGGAAGGCTGAATGAAACATGGTTTAATGTGCGAAAAGAAGGAGTGTATTATGGTCAATGTTCAGAGTTATGTGGCGTTAAACATGGATTTATGCCTATTGTGGTAGAAGCTGTTTCTAAAGCTAAATTTGATCAATGGGTCGCTGCGAAAAAAAGTGCCCCTCAGACCCATAGTGGAGGATAACACAGGTTATGTCCTATGCAGTAACGGCTGATAGCCTTCACCAAGAGGATCACCCCCATGGATGGGCGCGATGGGTCCTCGCCACGAATCATAAAGATATAGGGACGATGTACATTATTTTTGGGGCTTTTGGGGCCTTGTTTGGATCTACGCTTTCTCTTCTCATTCGCTTACAACTCGCCTACCCCCATGGAACCCTGCTCTCTGGTGGAGAATTCCAGATTTACAATGTAGTCATTACGGCCCACGGTTTATTAATGATTTTTTTCTTTGTTATGCCCGTCCTCATCGGTGGGTTTGGTAATTGGTTTGTGCCCCTCATGATTGGCGCCCCCGATATGGCTTTTCCACGCCTGAATAACATCAGTTTCTGGCTGTTAATTCCCTCCCTCATCCTGTTAACGCTGTCTATTGTTGTGGGGTCAGGGGCAGGAACAGGGTGGACCTTTTACCCCCCTCTGAGTAGCGTCGGCCAGCCTGATGCAGCCGTCGATTTTATGCTGTTGAGCCTTCACCTGGCAGGGGCATCCTCTATTTTAGGGGCGATTAATTTTATTACGACTATCTTTAATATGCGTGCCCCTGGGATGACCATGCATAAGGTTCCCCTCTTTGTTTGGGGAATCCTGATCACTGCCTTTTTGCTCCTTCTTGCTGTTCCTGTTTTAGCGGGCGCAATTACCATGCTCTTAACGGATCGGGGGTTTGGAACCAGTTTCTTTGAACCCGCAGGAGGAGGAGACCCAGTGCTTTTCCAGCATCTCTTTTGGTTTTTTGGTCATCCTGAGGTTTACATCATGATTTTACCCGCCTTTGGGATCATTAGTCAGGTCGTTTCAACCTTTGCTCGCAAACCGGTCTTTGGATATCTAGGGATGGCTTATGCCATGGTTTCTATTGCTTTAATTGGATTTGTGGTTTGGGCCCATCACATGTTCACAGTAGGTTTAGATGTGAATGCTAATGCTTATTTTACAGCCGCAAGCCTTATTATAGCTGTTCCCACGGGCATTAAGATCTTTAGTTGGATTGCCACCATGTGGGGAGGATCGCTGATTTTTAAAACGCCCATGCTGTATGCGATTGGCTTTATCATTCTTTTCGTGATTGGAGGCGTTACGGGTGTAACTCTGGCTAATGGGGGGGTAGATATTTCTCTCCACGATACTTATTTTGTTGTCGCTCACTTCCATTATGTCCTTTCAATGGGGGCGCTCTTTGGCGCTTTTGCAGGGTTTTACTATTGGTTTCCCAAAATGACCGGTAAAATGATTTCCGAATGGATGGGAAACCTTCACTTTTGGCTCACCTTTATCGGGGTGAATCTGATTTTTTTCCCCATGCATTTCTTAGGATTGGCGGGCATGCCGCGTCGTATCCCCGATTATCCTGAGGCGTATGCGGGGTGGAATTTCGTTGCATCTGTTGGGTCAGTTTTGACGTTCTCTGCAGGCCTCTTTTTCTTTTATATCGTGTTTCATGCCTTTAAATGGGGGAAGAAGGCACCCGATAATCCTTGGGGATCTGGCGCAACGACTTTAGAGTGGACATTGCCCTCCCCTCCACCGTTCCATACATTTGAAACCCAACCTCAGATAAAGTAATAAATATGTCTATTGCCCTTGCCACTCCCTCCCTTGAATCCTCTGCAGACGATTACTGGCGTCTTCTCAAACCTCGCGTGATGTCTTTGGTTGTTTTTACGGGGGTAGCGGGTCTTTTACTCGCACCTGGGGATATTCATCCTGTTATTGCTTTAATTGCCATCCTTTGTGTTGCGGTGGGGAGTGGGGCAGCGGGAGCACTTAACATGTGGTATGAGTGTGATCTTGACGCGTTAATGGATCGGACAAAGGACCGTCCCCTTCCCCAGGGAAAACTTCAGCCCGGTGAAGCTCTCGGATTTGGACTCACCCTTGCCATTGGCTCTGTCATTGTGATGTATACGCTGGTCAATTTTTGGGCCGCTTTTTATTTGATGGTTGCGATCTTATTGTATGTGGTGGTCTACACGATGTGGCTAAAGCAACGAACATCTCAAAATATTGTGATTGGAGGGGCAGCAGGGGCTCTTCCACCCGTCATCGGCTGGGCAGCTGTCATGAATGAAACCTCCCTGTTCCCATGGGTTTTATTCGGGATTATTTTTCTGTGGACCCCGCCCCATTTTTGGGCCTTGGCACTTTATCGGCATCAGGAGTATGCAAAAGCCAAGATTCCCATGCTCCCACTTGTGCGGGGCATTGCACAAACAAAGAATCAAATTCTGATCTATTCTTTCCTCCTTTTCTTCCTAACCCTTTTTCCCTTTTATCATGGTGATTTGGGGACTTTTTATGGCGTGTCAGCCCTTATCCTCGGTCTTTTGTTTTTAGCCTTTGCCATTAAACTGAAATTTTCTCAAGAGCCCAAATATGGTATGCGTGTATTTTTCTACTCCATTGTTTACCTTTTTCTTTTATTTTCAGCTATGATTATGGATAGATTGGGGGTTTCATGAGGTGTTCTAAAAATACAGCCCTCTTCTGGGTACTACTGGGGTTAGCCTTTCTCTTTTATGGGGCTGCCTGTGTGTATATGAAGTGAAGCCGTGTAACCGTTCCACACTCATCATTCTTCTGGGATTGGCCTTTGGAATGTTGGCCTTAACGTTTGCATCTTCCAGCCTTTTTCGGATGTTTTGTGAGAAAACAGGCCATGGGGGCACAACCCAGGTGGCCAGTATTATGCCCACACGGGTTGAAAATCGTGTGATTACGGTGCGCTTTAATGCGGATACTCAACCGCAGTTACCGTGGGAGTTTAAACCTCTTCAACAGGAAATCAAGGTAAGAGCTGGTGAAATAGGTCTTGCCTTTTATCATGGCAAGAATCTTTCTCCCCATCATACGATTGGAATGGCAACCTATAACGTGACACCCCATAAAGCTGGAATTTACTTTAATAAGGTCGAGTGCTTTTGTTTTCTTGAACAGCACCTTGAGGGCCATCAAAAAACCGATTTTCCTGTGCAGTTCTTCATTAACCCTGATATTGTGAAGGATCGGACCATGGATGATGTGGACACCATCACCCTTTCCTATACGTTTTTTTCTTTCAAAAAATAAGGATCTTAGGGAAATTCGTATCTACACAGATGGCTAGCGCTTTGACAATCTTTAATTTTGGGATTGCAATATTAAGTGAAAAGTTTCTTCTGGTCCAACACTGCGATTTATTTGCCATTAACGTGCTCAGGGCTATAGCCTACAAATAAAATTGACTCCGGCGCTGTCATCGCGAGCCCATCTCCGCGAAAGCGGGGAACTGGGCGTCGCGATCCATAAAAAAGCAAGAAAAAGAATGGATTGCGACGTCGCTAGCGCTCCTCGCAATGACGCTCGTCGTTTGCATTTTTATTTGTAGGCTATAGCCCTGTTAACGTGCTATCGAACTCCATAAAATTATATCCTTTTTTGTTGTTCTTCTGTACACTATGTTAAAATCGGAAAAGGTTGAAAAGGATGGCAGTGCCGTCAGCGCAAGATATACAAGAACAAATCAGGCAGCAACAACTTATTGGGGTGGGTGCTTCCCCTCAGCACCAATCCTTTCACCCAATGGCTGCGGGAGGGAATTATGCTCCCTTTGTGCCGCAAGCGCCTTTGCAACTCGCGAGTGCTCAACCTAATGTAGGAGCCAGAGGAACTCCGGTGAGTATGGGTAAACTTTCTTTGCTGGCTATTTCATTCAGCTTGATGCTGCTGGGTGCGTTCACCTTTTTAGGAGGATTTTTGCTGGGAATATGGGTTGCTGGGCCAAAAATTTCTCAATCTATGGGTGGTTATTTACCCCCACAGCAAAACCCTTACTATCCTACAGGAGTTGCATCCCCTCACAGAGGGACGGCGCAACCGCACTCTGGCTTTTCACAGAATTTGGGAAGTAGCATGGGTTCGGCTATGGAATCTACTGTTTCAGAGGCGTATATTCCAGGTGCGCCCCGAGCTTTATCCCCCCTTATTAGAGCTGCGCAATCTCAGGTAGCGGGGTATGCAGGTGAAAAGACAGAGGGGCTCTTCGAACAACAGTCAGGCGCACCTCAACCTCAGCCATATTCACAACAACAATTCTCTCCTCCTCTAACCCCTCCTGCAGAGAACTACTCTCCACAACCTTCTGAAGTGCCTACCCAGCTTCCAGTCATTACCCCACAGAGCGGGAATACTTCTGGTTTGTCTCCAACTTCTTATGTACCTGACTCTCAAGAAAAGGATGGGGGCTATACGGTTCAGCTTGGTGTTTACGCTCTACATGAAAATGCAGAGGCCTTGGTGAACCATATGCAAATTTTAGGCTATCCTGCTCAAATAACAGAAGGTAAATCTCCGGATGGGAGCAAAACGTATCATGTTCACAGCGGGTTCTATAAAAATTACACAACTGCGGTGCATGCTGCCTCTCAGTTTGCTTCACAAAACATTCCAGGTGCAATTATTGTGAAGATTAGCCAACATCAAAAAAGCGCATTATGAGTTCAAGTATGTCACTGTTCACTATAAAAAAAAGGTTTTTCAGGTGCTTTTTCTCTCTTTTAGCAATAGGACTTGTATCGTGCACGATCGAAGATATGCCTGAACTTTCTATAGATACTGTCTCTATTTATGCAGAGCCGGATGCCAATCAAAACTCAGCTATAGCCGTTGATCTCGTGCTTGTCTACAATCAAGAACTTCTAAAAACATTTGGTCAGATGTCGGCCGCCAAATATTTTGCGTCATCAAAACAGCTTCTTTTAGATAATCCTTCCTTACTAGACGTCTGGCATTGGGAACTCGTTCCTGGACAAATCGTTGAGGACTTTAGCCCTCCCCAAGACAAAGGAGATGCTTATGGCGCCTATGTCTTTGCAAACTATCTTACACCTGGGGACCATCGTGTGAGAGTTGCTCCTAACGGTGTGATCAAAATTCTTCTTTTAAGAGATGATTTAAGAAATTTAGCTATGTTTAATACTCATGATGTGAATATGGGTAAGACAATGTCAAATATTGATAATAAGCAAGATATTGAAGAGAATGACACGCCTTGTCAAAAAAAATTGGGGCCAACAAAAAACATCATGCAACCTTGTCGGAGGCGGACACCTACCCCCCCTCTTTGTACCCAAAAGATTGTTGCGCCACCTTGTGTACGTCCTTCTCAAGGAAAACCAATCCAAATTATGACGAGACCTCTGAATCCACCACCGGCGGTCATTCCTAAACCCTGTGGTAAGTTAAAGGTGAAAAAATGGCTGAACTAAATACCAATCCCATTCAATGGCACGAAGGCATGCTCCTTATGCCCCAGCATTTCCAGCAGATGGATATGCGTATGGAAAACTACATTACGTATTGCATGTCTCATGCTCTTCCCTTCTTTTGGGGAGTGATTAATTTAAAAATTGATGAAGCTCTGTTGACATTAGGAATGTTTCGCCCTCTTGAGCTTGAAGCCGTTATGCCGGATGGATTTTTGATAACAGGTCTTCCTAAAGTACAAAAACCCTTAGAAATTGATCTCCTTCCTTTTCAGGACAAAATGGCGGCCTCTCCCTATTTTATTTATTTATGCGTACCTCACCAGAGAAAAACTGAGGAAGAGGGAACGGGGGTATTAGCGCGTTACCAATCTTCTTTCACGAGCAATATTGTCGATATCAATACAGGAGAGCAGGGTATTGATATACCGTGCCTTATCCCCAATCTATCACTTCATGTAGGAACTGAGCCGCCTGCCCATTATACCGCCCTACCTATTGCCCAAGTGAGCTACAATACAAAGAGCTTTGATTTAACAGAGTATGTCCCGCCCCAAGTCCAAATTGATACTTTATCTCCCCTTGGTAAGATGTGTGATCAGCTCGCCCATCGTTTACGGCAAAAATTGGGTTATTTACAGCAACAAGTTCAAGCGGTGAGTGAAAGAGTTACAAAGAATACATTTTTTGAAGAACTAGAAGGTATCCGTTTAAAGTTACTTGCAGGACTTCTACCTTTTGAAGCGGTTCTTTCCGTTGGGAAAGCACAACCTTTCTACCTCTATCAGATGTTATGCGGTCTTGCGGGGTATATTTCAGGCGTTAAGTATGGGGAAATTCCCCCTCGGTTTGATTCTTATAATCATTTGAATATTATGAAAAATTATTCACAAATTATTCAATATATCGAAAAAGTACTTGATGAAATAGAAGAGAGTTATACAGCCATACTTTTTACCTTGAACGAGCGCGTTTTTACTCTTCAACTGCAATCATCTTGGATTGGAGATCGCTTGGTGTTAGGTGCGAGAGGACAACCAAGCATGACGACGGAAGATCTTCTTCAATGGATTAAAAACTGCGTCATTGTTACTGACAAGTACATAGCAATCGCAAAGGACGATCGTGTCTTGGGTGCAAGTCGACAGCTTGTTTCAGAAGTTCCCTCTATAAATTTAGTACCTACAAAAGGGATGCAACTGTTTATTGTTGAAGCGGATCCTCGGTTTATTAATTCAAAAGGTGTGTTATGCCTTTTTAATTTCTCAGATGATGATTCAACACGACCTTTAGAAATTGTCCTTTATCACTCAAACTATCAAAAAATAGAGGAGAAATCTTAATCAGATTTTAACTAAATTTTGTATAAAATTTTATAATTTGGATTAAAATTGTCCTTTCTTCCCTCGGGGAAGAGGAGGGCTCACAAGAACACGGGAGTATCCATTATTCGTGGCACGGTTTGATAAAAAAAATGAGCGTTCGAGCTTTATTATAGAATGCTTTGAAGAATTCTATAGGGAGGTTTTAAAGCACAAAAGTTTTGTGCTCTCTACGCCGTGGCAAAAAACAGAAGATCAGGGTACATCATCCCCACAAGCAACAGCAGAATATATTCTTTCAAGGCTCCAAACTTTTTTGGAAGAACAAGCTACTTCTGCACAATATGGAGGAGACAGCTTCGCAGAAACTTATTACACAGAAGCACAATTCATTATGGTTAGCCTTGCAGATGAAGTATTTTTAAATTTAGATTGGCCTGGAAAACGATATTGGGAGTTCAATTTACTTGAACAACGGCTTTATAATACCCATAGTGCCGGCCAAGTTTTTTTTGAAAAGCTAGATGAATTTTTAAAAAACAAAGATCCTGTTCGAACTGATTTAGCAGTTCTTTATCTCAATGCTCTAGGACTAGGCTTTCAAGGGAAATATCGGCATTTTAATGATGCTGGTGCCCTGAGTGCTTACCGTAAAAGGCTTTTTATTTTTATTAACCGTCGGGAGCCCTACTTGTTTCACAAGAAAACTCATCTCTTCCCTGATGCGTATGCCCATACATTGGAAGGAGCGGGTGCTAAAGAGCTGCCTAATTTACGCAATTGGTATTTAATCTTTGGGGCAGTTGGCCTTAGCTATCTTTTTGCCTCGTATATTATTTGGTACGCTGCAACTGCCGATATTGTACGTACTGTTAATAACATTATTATGTTTAGCTACGGAAAGATATAGGGGGGAGAGGGTGATTGAATGCAAATAACAATAACTCCGACGCTGTCATCGCAAGCCCTCGAAGAGGGCGTCGCGCTCCAGAAAAAAGCGAAGAAAAGAATGGATTGCCACGTCGCTAGCGCTTCTCGCAATGACGACCGTGGGAGGCCAAATTTATTTGAATTCAATCGCCCTGATAGGGGGGAAAGAAGATGATAGGAGATCATCTAACAGCATTAACTTCTTTCTTCCCCTGGAATCTCATTATTGCTCTTTTTTTGGCCTTTACATTTGCGGTTATTGGAATTGCGATTTTTAGATATTCTACAAAAAAGAGCGAAGAGGACGTTCCCCAAGAAAAATCTCATCCTGTTTTAGAAAGGTGGAAGACCTCTTTTGCACAATTTGGTTTTTTCCCCACAAATTCTTTTAGCAAGTCCTTTATCCACGCCTTAAAAATTATGCACTCATTCATTGGGGGCAGACAGTTTCGCTATCAATTGCCATGGATAGTAATGGTTGGGGCAGAGGAGTCAGGAAAAAGCACACTCCTGCAGTCTTTAGATTTAGATAAACCCATCGGTCGACCTCAGTTTAGTGCTGAAACGGGGGATAAACCTCTTTGTGATTGGTGGTTTTATGATCACGGTATCGTATTAGACCTAGATGGGAAAATTGTCCTGAATCCCTCTCAGGCAACCTCTGATGAGGACAACTGGCAGCTTTTTGTAAATCTTCTCGCCCATCATCGCTCAAAGAGACCCTTGGATGGGATTGTGTTGACGGTGCCAGCATCTGAAATAATTGGGCAAACTGCCCTGTCCCATGATGATATTATGATTCGTGCTGAATATCTTTATGGCAAGCTATGGAATATGCAACGCGTTACAGGCATGCGCGTCCCGATTTACCTTGTTGTGACAAAATGTGATCTCGTCCCAGGCTTTGAAAGTGTTTGTAAATCCATACCAACCCATAATAAGCATGATCTTTTTGGTTGGTCAAATGATGAAGCTATTGATGCGGTTTATAATTCACATTGGGTTGATAGAGCTTTTTCCTCAATTAATGATTCTTTCTATAGGGTTCAGGAAGAAATTTATGCTAATGGCAAGGCAATTGATGGTCGTAATGGTGTGTTTCTGTTTCCCTTATCCTTTAATACATTAAAAGGAGGGATCCAAACATATGCCAACCACCTGTTTAAAGAATCCAGCTACCACGAGTCCTTCTTTTTAAGAGGAATTTATTTTGTTGGCGATAGCCATCTTGACAGAATCCTTTCCCATTCAAATTCCTCTATCAACCCTTCTTTAAACTTTAGGGGAGAAGAAGGTCCCGAAAAACGTAATATTTATTTCGCAGACAGTATTTTTGAAAAGAAAATTTTTCGTGAGACGGGGCTCGCACAGCCTATTTCCCGTGTTCTTTTAGGAAATACACGTACGATGCGTTTGGCTAAGGTTGCTGTGGCTATTGCTGCCGTTATAGGAACATTAGGATTGCTCAGAGCCAATGAGAAATTACAAGAGGCAAAACTGAACTTAGCTCCTGCCCTAACGCAGGTTGAACAGATTTTAACAAAAATTCGTGGTCAGAGTGAAGCGTCAGAAAGTGGTCGTGTTTTCTTTGAAAGCCAAGCAGAAGCTCTCCTTAATATGATGACCAAAATCAGTGTTAACCATCTATCGTCCGTCTTTATTCCTGCATCTTGGTTTGACACACTTGATGAAAAAATTAAGTATGTGATGGGACTTACTTACGAGCACGTCATCTTCCGAGCAATGGCCAGAGAATTAGATAACATCGCCTACCACCTGGTTTCCTCCCCTCGTGCGTTTCTTCCTGTTGTAGAAACGCCCATTGATGGCGTTGACCCTCTCAAAACACTAGAATTTTACCACTTGCGAAACTATGCTGTCGCAATACAACAGCTCGAAAAAATTGCCACAAAATTTAACAGTTTTTCAACATCTACAAGCTTAAGAGACGTAGGAGAAATTATTAAATATTTATTTAATTTTGAAATGCCCTCAAGCTTTTATGAAAATGATGATTACTATATTGATGCTCTTACACAAACAGAAGCTGCATTTAATTTTTCTCACTATCAGGAACAGGCAACTATAAAATTGCGTAAGCTTTTTGATGCGTTTCAACTTGCTGCATTTGATCCTGATCGGACGATACCAGGGCTGAGAAAGTTGAGGTCTAGTATTGAAAATTTTGCTGGTACCCATACTTATGCGGCCTATGATGTCGATCTTTTGCGAGAGGTCTTCTTTGCCCTTCAAGAAACGATTAATTCGATAGAGAACCCTGCGCTCAATTGGCTTGATGACGACACTCATTTTAACCCTGGTCTTGCTTATGAGGAAGTCAAAAAAATTAGCTACAGCTCGCCATTTTTTAATCGTACTGCAGTACAAGGATTGGGCATAGATGCAGATAAGAATTTTATAGGTTTTCGTAAACGCCTTGCTGGTTATAAGTCCCCTCTTTTTAGTGATAGTACCCTTTTTAAGGTAGAAAATGGCTTGGCAATTTCAAGTGCCTCCTCGGGTGCTCTCAAACTTCAAAAGAGTTTAGAGAGCTTTTTTAGCGAACCGTTTATGGCCAAAGCCCCTGATAAAGCAATCATAACTTCTGTCCCAATTGGTACGGTTTTGCGCTGGGATACTTTGCGTCTCCAAGAAGCTAACCGTTTAGTGACTGATTATAATAACTTTATGAATTCCCGTTTTTTGAATTTACCCAAAGCCTTGCAACCTATTCTTCAAAAAGCAGCCCGTGAGGGTCTCACAAGCAATCTCGTTAGTTTAATTGCAGACGCTCAGATATTTAATTCAGATGTTATTACAGAAAGCATGCTCGCCCCAGAGGACGCTTTACTTCCTCAAGTGCAAAACTACCGAGTGGCAGCTCCCTATTTGGAACAATTGCTTTTCACTCTGCGAGCCAATAATGCCAATACAGGGTTCACTGCCCTTAAAAGTGTCCTCATCACTCAAGCTTATGGTCTGCTCGAAAAACTGGATCATATTTTAACAGATGAAGCACCGTATGCTATTAAACTCAATAGCTTTGATTGGTGGAATGGTAAAAACTTAGCTTCTCTTGAGGCTTTTAGTGCGTTGAATCTTAATGAACTCAAAAATTACCTTGCTTTACAAAGAGATCGTATTAATTATTTAGCTCGTGAATTTGCAGAACCTCTCGTTGTCTTCCTTGAAAAAATCAATAAGGAAGGAATGCCTCACAGCCTTCCCCTCATTGCGAAATGGGCCGGAATTATCAATGAACTTAATGAGTATGATCGAAAAGCCCCAGGTAATGGACTTGTTGAGCTTGAAAATTATGTTATGTATCCCCTCAATGAAGTTACATTAGCGACATGTAATAAATTTTCTAATATTTATAGTGCACTCTCTGTAAGGGAAGATTATTTTGTAAATATATTAGTGGATCTTCAAAACAAGCTTCATGAGCAATGTGTTACCCTTTCAGGCGCGGTGTCTGTAGATTATTATGAGCAATTGAGTCAATTCTTTAACGCCAATTTAGCTGGTAAATTTCCCTTTGTTGAAAAGGATAACAACACGGCTCCAGATGCCAACCCAGAAGATATTCGTACTTTCTTCGAAATGATGGATGCTCAGGCCGCAGGCGTTAAAGCTACCTTAAAAGAAGCGACAAATTTGGGTGTTCCAAGGAAAAAAGCGCTGACCTTTATTGAACAGATGGAACAAGTACGACATTTTTTTGGAGGATATTTAGAACCTAACTCTACTCTACCTACTCCTGCCTTTAGTTTTGACGTGACGTTCAGAGTTAATAGGGAAAAAGAATTTTATGCAAATGAGATACTTGATTGGGAGCTCACAGCTCAAGACACAACAATTACAATGCGCTCTCCCTCCCCTATAGGATATTGGGAAGCAGGAGATCCTCTCAAAATTACCTTCCGTTGGGCATTGAACAGCCCCTTACAACCTATGCTTGTAGAAGACCTTCCAAACTTTGATGTTCAAGGAGAAAATGCCATTTTTTCCTATGATGGCGTTTGGGCATTGCTGCATCTTTTAAGACAACATAAGGCGACATCATCTGATTTTTCTAATCTGAATGATGATAACCCCATCACTCTTCGCTTCGATATCCCCTTAACGAATGTCGTTTCACAGGACAACACAGCGTGTATGAATGACTCACGCAAAGCAACCGTTTTTGCAAGACTCAAAGTGTCACCTGTAATGATTACACAACCCAAGACAGCACCACCGGCTGTGAAAGGAAAAGCCGCAAATCCCGCCCAAGAAAAAATTAAAATGGGGGCTCCTGTTAATTTACCATACTTCCCCTTCCATGCGCCGCGTCTTAATAGCTCAGGGATTTAATATGACACCATCTCTATCAGAGCCTAATCTTTCTCTTCTGTTAAAACCTATTTCAAGCACAGATCCTTGTGGTCCATCATTGAGATATTCGGACGTTTACGATCAAATCCGAGAAGCGCGGCGGGAAGATGATGACAACCTCCCTCAAGGAGTATGGAAGACTGAATTAAAAAAAGCAGATTGGAATCAAGTTGCTCGTCTTTGTCAAGAAGCACTTAAACACCAGACTAAAGATCTGCACATTGCCGGATGGCTTACAGAAGCATGGTTGCACCTTGAAGGAGTAGGCGGCCTTGCCCGTGGGATTGAACTGATCCTAGAATTGAGTAAGAACTTTTGGGAAGATATTCATCCTCAAATGAATAAAAAGGGATATGAGTTGCGTCTTGTCCCCTTCGAATGGCTTAATACACGCCTTGGCGAAGAATGCCAATACGTTCTGATTAGCGTCCCTCCAGATAGAACCTCTCCTCCCCATCGCTTATTAGATTTTAATGAAGCTCAACGCCTTGAGGTGCTTACCCAAAACAATCCTTCTCAGGAGCCTCCAGAATCATCAGAGTCGGCACAAGAGTCTCGTAATAAGCTTTATTTAAGTATTAATCAAACGCCTACAGCTTTTTATCGCTATATGGATGAATCTTGTGTGCATTCTTTAAAACTTATTACAGAGCTTGAAGGAGAGCTTCGATTTCATCTAAAAGAGGGGGCGCCAACTTTTTATCGATTGCGTGAAAAATTGGAGGGGGTGCAACGTTTTGCAAACCATATTCTTACTGACAAGGGAGAGAAAAAAGAGAAAAAGAAAGTGGACGTTAAGGAAGTCCCTCGTTTACGCCCCTCAAAAAAATCCTTCTCTGCTTCTATTGAAAGTCGCGAACAAGCTTATAGCATTTTAGGAGAGGTTGCTGATTATCTTGAATACATCGAACCTCATAGTCCGACACCCTATCTTATACGTCGTGCCATTGCGTGGGGAGGGATGAATCTTTCACAAGTTCTTGCAGATGCACTTGCAAATGGTAAGGATCTTTCTTTTTTATTAGACGTATTAAAGGTTGAAAACAATAATGTAACTGTAAAAGAATAAAATATTATTTATGCCCCTCACCCCAA
>Ga0207096_1042_pt1 | contig 22157 bp, 22 predicted proteins | sample Alteio_BWMinHeat_86_FD_153547 | JGI IMG/M metagenome (GOLD analysis project Ga0207096, IMG submission 153547) | Enriched cells from forest soil in Barre Woods Harvard Forest LTER site, Petersham, Massachusetts, United States -... | ecosystem: Environmental > Terrestrial > Soil > Temperate forest >...
TTTAAATGATGAGAACTCAACCACTCTAAACGATCTTGCAACCTTTGCCAACTGGACTGAATTTGATTTGAAAATAAAAACAGATGCTTTGGTATTGAATGGTTTTACCTATTCCAATGATTCAACGACCTACCTCAATACATTTACAGCTCAGCAACCGCGTAAGATTGATTTGGTAAGTATTCTTCCGAGAAGAACGGCAGTCTTGATGTACACAGGTCTTTCTGACTTTAACAGGTATTATAAGGACTTGCAAACTTACCTTTCTGTAAAAGGATTAAAGACAACGAACACTGCAAGGATAAAGCAACTTGATGCTGAATATGGAGTTTCGATGCAGGAGAAATTAATCAAATGGATAGACAATGAGTTTGCTTTATTTATCACGGAATCCAATAGTCCTAATTACAGCAACAATGCTTTTGCAGTATTCAGGGCAAAGGATATTGAACTTGCAAAGAAATCTTTATTGGATTTAAATAAAGCGATAACTAAAAAAGAAAAGACTCGAATTAAGGAAGAAATATATCGCGATAATGCTATTAATTTTATTAATCTTAGAGGAGTATATTCACTTTTCTTCGGACCTTCTTTTGATATGATTGATAAGATGTTCTATACTACTTTCGGTAACTATGTTGTCTTCGGTAATCAAGCATCTTCCATCAGGAGTTTGGTTGATGATTATGCAACAGGTAAGCTATTGATAAAGGATGCTGCTTATCAGAATCTTAATTCAAATATATCCTCTACTGCCAATTGTTATTTGTATGTGAATTTAGCGCGTTCTCTTCCGATGCTTAAAGGTTTCTTCTCAGAAAAATTGAATGAAGCAGTTGAAAATAACATGGGTTTATATAGTAAGTTTGATGCCTTTGCTTTACAGATAAGTAATGAAGGTTCATTGATGTATAACAATGTTTATTTGCAGTATAACGGTGTTCAGAAGAATGATGTAAACCTGCTGTGGTCGGCACAATTGGATACTGCTATCGCTATGACTCCTCAGATAGTTGTTAATAATGATGATAAAACAAATGAGATAATTGTTCAGGATGAATCGAACCAACTTTATCTTATTAATAACTCAGGGACTGTTAAATGGAAAGTGCAACTTCCGGAGAAAATAATCGGTAAAGTATCTCAGATTGATTATTATCGAAATGGAAAACTGCAATATCTTTTTAATACCCCATCAAACATGTATCTCCTCGATTATAATGGCAATACTGTTGGTAATTATCCCATTCATTTGCCATCGAATGCAAGTTGTGGCTTGTCGGTTTTTGATTATGATAACTTAAAAGAATATCGAATCTTCATACCTTGCGATAATGATATCGTATATGGTTATTATGGCACGGGGAAACCTTTAAGCGGTTGGTTATTTAATAAGCCCATCGGGAATATTTCAAGACCTGTTCAATGGTTTAAGATTGATGGTAATGACTATCTTGTTGTGGCTGATAATAAAGGTGTAGCTTATTTCCTGGACAGGAAAGGGCAGAAGAGATTTGATGTAAAAGATAAGATATATACCTCCGTTAACAATACTTTTGAAATGGATAGCTCGGAGAATGACCCCATTCATTTTGTTACCACTGATACTTCCGGTAGGTTAATCAGTATTTACCTTGATGGAAGAGCTAAGTCAAGGAAAATTATGAATGTAAGCTCTAAGCATTATTTTATTCTTAAGGATGTTAATGCTGATGGCAAGAAGGATTTGATATTTCAGGATAAAGATAAGCTGTTTGTCATGAATCCTGATACAAGTTTAATCTTTAAACATAGCTTTGATAAGGGAATAAATACTGCTCCAACCGCTCTTATCATGCCCAATGGCAAAGGAAAGATAGGTGTTGCATCCGATCAAACCAATGAAATCCTTTTATTTAATGATGATGGCTCTTTATATGAAGGATTCCCGCTGAAAGGCTCTACTTCCTTCTCCATCGGTGACTTTAGAAACGATGGACATAACAACATCGTCGTTGGAAGTTCGGATAGGACGGTTTATGTTTATACGGTGGAGTAAACTATCAATTTCAGACTGTTTTCTGCAATTAATTATGACTTTTAACAGGTTATAGCCGTTAATTACATTTTACTCTTCAAAGTATTTGTTAATTCTTATAAAAAAAGTTAATTTTGCAGCCGCAAATGACAAATGAACAATTAAAAGATATTAGAGAGCGAATAGAAGCCTTGAGGAGGTTTCTTTGACATAGATGCTAAACTTATTGAAATTGCTGCGGAAGAGAAGCAAAGTCATGAGCCTGACTTTTGGAATGAGCCTAAAAAGGCTGAGCAGGTATTGCGTTCTATCAAGTTAAAAAAGAACTGGACAACTATTTTCGATAAAACACAAAATTCCGTGGACGATCTCGTGGTACTTTATGATTTCTTTAAAGCCGGTGAAGCTACCGAAGCAGAAGTTGATGCTGCTTATGGGGATTCAATGAAGTTGATTGAGGACCTGGAGTTTAAAAACATGCTTGGCGGTGAGGAAGATCATCTTGGCGCTATCCTTCAAATCAATTCGGGGGCGGGCGGAACGGAAAGTAATGACTGGTCGGAAATGTTAATGAGAATGTATATACTTTGGGGTGAAAAGAATGGCTTTAAAGTCTCTGAACTTGACAGGCAGGGAGGTGAAGTTGCAGGAATTAAATCATGTGCCATTGAGTTTGAAGGTGATTATGCTTATGGTTATCTGAAAGGAGAGAATGGTGTGCATCGTTTGGTGCGTATTTCGCCCTTTGATTCCAATGCTAAACGCCATACTTCTTTTGCTTCTGTTTACGTTTATCCGGTTGTGGATGATTCAATTAATATCGAAATAAACCTTGCGGATGTGTCTTTCGATACCTTCCGCTCGGGTGGAAAAGGTGGTCAGAATGTTAATAAAGTGGAGACGGCGGTTCGTTTACACCATGCGCCAAGTGGTATCATTATTGAATGTCAGGCGGAGAGAAGTCAGAATCAGAATAAAGAAAAAGCGTTGAAGATGTTGAAGTCGCAATTGTATGAATTGGAGATTCGTAAGCGCAATGAAGCCAAGGCAGCAATTGAATCGGGCAAGAAAAAGATTGAATGGGGTTCGCAGATAAGGAACTATGTGATGCATCCTTATAAGTTGGTAAAAGATTTGAAAACAGATTATGAAACTTCAAATGTAAACGCCGTTATGGATGGCGATTTGAATGATTTTATAAAGGCATATTTAATGGAATTCGGCAGTAAATAATTAAATTATATTATAGAAATGATTACTTTTTATCACAATCCGCGCTGCACTACAAGTAGAGAAGCGCTGGACATGCTTAAGAAAAGGGGAGAGGAAATTAAGATCGTTAAGTATTTGGTTGATCCTCCGACGTATGAAGAAATGAAAGAGATTTTGAGGAAATTAAACCTCCGACCAATGTATTTGTTGCGTAAGGAGGAAGACTTATACAAAAAGAATTTTAAAGGAAAATATTTTACCGATGATCAATGGACAAGGATATTGATTGATAATCCAATACTCATCCAAAGACCTGTGGTTGTTAGAGGAGATAAGGCTGTTATTGCGCGTCCTCCGAAAAGAATTAATGAACTTTTTGAATCAGAAAAGAAGAGAGATGAGGATAGTGATTAAGCCTTGTTGAATATTTATCCTCCGGTTTTAATTATTCACTTTTAATTTAATAATATGGAATACAGAATTGAAAAAGACACCATGGGTCCCGTTGAAGTTCCTGCGGATAAGTATTGGGGTGCTCAAACAGAACGCTCCAGAAACAATTTTAAAATCGGAGGACAAAAGATGCCGCCCGAAATCATTTATGCTTTCGCAATTCTCAAGAAAGCTGCGGCTATTACCAACAATGAATTGGGAGTTTTATCAAAAGAGAAATGTGATATCATCTGCAAAGTTTGTGATGAAATTACTGAAGGAAAGTTAGACGATCAGTTTCCATTGGTGGTGTGGCAAACCGGTTCAGGAACGCAATCAAACATGAACGTCAATGAGGTAATTGCTAATCGTGCTCATGTTATTCTGGGAGGTAAATTGACTGATGAAAAGAAATCCATTCACCCGAATGATGATGTCAATAAATCTCAATCCTCCAATGATACTTTCCCTACGGCGATGTCTATTGCGGCTTATAAAATCATTCATGATGTGACGCTTCCTAATATAGATTTGCTGAAGAATACCTTATCTGATAAAGCTAAGCTCTTCAAAGATATTGTAAAGATTGGACGAACGCATTTGATGGATGCCACGCCATTGACTTTAGGTCAAGAGTTTTCAGGATATGCTTCTCAATTATCTCATGGCATGCAGGCGATTAAAAATACTTTATCGCATCTTTCTGAATTGGCGTTGGGAGGCTCTGCAGTAGGCACAGGATTGAATGTTCCGAAGGGATATGATGTCCTTGTTGCCAAGAAGATTTCTGAATTAACAGGCTTGCCTTTCATCACTGCTCCAAATAAATTCGAAGCCCTTGCATCGCATGATTCTATGGTTGAAACTTCGGGTGCTTTGAAGACCGTTGCCGTGTCCATGATGAAGATTGCCAATGATATTCGTCTCCTTGCATCGGGTCCTCGTTGTGGTATCGGAGAGATTATGATTCCTGAAAACGAACCTGGTTCTTCTATCATGCCGGGCAAAGTAAATCCTACGCAATCGGAGGCAATGACCATGGTTTGCGCACAGGTTATCGGCAATGATGTTGCAATAAATGTGGGTGGCATGTCAGGTCATTTCGAGTTGAATGTTTTCAAGCCCGTCATCATTTATAATCTTTTAATTTCTGCAAGATTGATTGGCGATGCATGTAATTCCTTCAACGAACATTGTGCTATGGGCATCGAACCCAATCTATCTGCCATAAAAAATAATCTCGAAAATTCCCTCATGCTGGTTACGGCATTGAACACCCATATAGGTTATGAAAATGCCGCCAAGATAGCCAAGAAAGCCCATCACGAAAACAAAACTCTTCGTCAGGCAGCCATTGAATTAGGCTTGCTTACTGATGAACAATTTACGGAGTGGGTGCAACCTAATAAGATGGTTTAAGGTTTATAATTTTTTGATGCTTTTCTTTCTATGATAATACCGCAAGGGCGGATATAATTATAGAAAGATAAATTAATAAAGTAAATACTACCTACTCCTTCGCATCCTTTAATAAAACCTCTTCCATAGAAGGCAAACCAGCGGCTGCATTTTTATATTTAACAGAATTAGTATCCAAAAATTTTCCGTTTTCATACCAAGCTATTAGTTTACCATTATCAAAATAATATTTATCGATGGTTATCGAATCCTTTTTGTCAGCATTTTTAATAACAATTTCGCAAAACATTAGTTTTCCATTATATAAATACCAATTATCTTTATTCTTTTCAGTTGGTGCATGATAAGTGCCAATTGTTAATTGCAGTTCATTATTTTTCATATATAAATATCTGTAACCAATACTATCATTCCCTCTCACCACCATTCTGAAATTATTAATATTATCATCAATCTCTTTCCGATGTTTATCAATGATACTTATCTTTTGTTCCGTGGTTTGAGAAACAACTACTTGGATTAAAATAAATCCAAAGATGAATGTTAAGATATACTTTTTCATTTTACAATTATTTAGTTTTTGATTAATAACGAAGCAAAGGTAATAAAATTATTAACTATCATGATGATTTTCTTTCTATGATAATACCGCAAGGGCGGATATAATTATAGAAAGATAATTATATGAACTATATTCTTATTATTTCTTTCCTAACTTATATCCTACTGTAAAACCAAATTGTGGTGTAAACAATTTATCAAGTCCTCTATCATAATTTTCATCACTCCTATAAATTAACCGTCCTCCTAAACCAAAATACGAGTCTATCGACAATGGTTCCAATGGATTTGGTTTATATCCAAATAAAAAATTAATTCCTAAATTATTCAAGTGAAATGAATAAGAATTGTCATAATGAAATGCATATTTATAAAAGCCATTTATATGGAAATAAAGTCCCTCATGATTCTTATTATTTTGAAGATAAATTCTTAAACCATTTCTCAATTCTAAACCACCAAGCCAAAATGGACCAAAAGGATTGTCAACATCGGGAAGATCAATAAACCAATAATTAACCATTTGGAATCCAGTATAAAAATAAATAATTCCTCCTCCATATTCCCAACTCATATTATGTTTTATTGGTTTTTCTTTAGTTATTCGTAATTCTCCACCAACTAATTCTAAATAATTAACATTAATAATACTTGATGCCTGTATTGTATCTCTGCTATTCTGAGCAATTGCATTTGAAAACAGGCAAAGCATTATCAACCCGAATAGAAAACCATTTTTCATCTTACATTTTTAAGACATTCCCCATACATCTGCCATCTGCCCTCCTACATTTTACATAAGTCGCTAATTCCTCACCGTATAAAACAAAACCCGTATCCGCCCCCTCCCAGTATTACTAATCACCAAACACCTATCCGTCTTCAGCACCCCAGGAAACTCCATAAACTTCTTCGACACTTTAGTATTATATTCCAAAACAATCCCATCCGTCACAATCCCCGTCTTATTCGCCTTCCTCCCAATCATCGCCTCACCCTCCTCACTCATCAAAGTCACCTGAACAATATTCTTCAACACAGGGCGACTCTGAACACAAACACTCTCCCCCTCCTCCAAAAAACGAAACCTCGCTTTCCTCGCCGTAGCCGGACTCACAGAACCCATCACCGCCCTCTGCGTCGTCCGTTTCGCCATCTCCTTATCACCCGTATAAACAGCAAAAGCATGCAACACCCTTATCAACCTCGCCACAGTCCTCAAAGCCCTCTTAATAATAACAATATTACCCGCACTCAACTCCCTTATTTCAGTCTTCAAATCAATCTTAAACTCCATCGTCACATACGCACTACTCTCACTCGAAGTAATCACACCCCATCTCCCCGGCAAATAACCCAAAGCCGTCAAAGCACCCTGATTCGCCGCCACAACATCCGTCGTAGCCAGATACGCCTCATGAACCACACCCACCTTCCTATCCCTGCAACCCTCCCGAATCCTGTCAAATCCAAAACCACCAACACCCACCGCAATCGAACCATCCTCAACCCCAGCCTCCACAAACAACTCACAATCATCAATCAACTCCATTATAAAATCCAATTCATCATTCCTCACCACCGTCTCACTCTTATTCGTATTCTTCAAAATATGCGCCGTAATTATCTCCGTACAAGCCAAAATCTGAGCATCCAAAACCGTCGCCTGCCATCCCAGCGCATACTTCTTATAATAAGCCTTCACAGCCACACTATTAGCCACCAATATAGACCGCGCCGCCATCAAATAAGGAACCACATCACCAATCTTTATATACATTTTATCACAGATTAATTCTCAACTTTCAATTCTCAATTCTCAATTCAACCCCGTAAAACTACACAAACCAATCCATTAAAAATAATAAATGTCAATTCCTAATTCCTTATTAAGTTTTTGGGGGCGTCCCCAAGCAGCCTGCCCCTCTGAAAACCAAGCCCTCAAAGGCTGCAAGGGGTCAGGCTGTCCGGGGGTTCCGTACCCGCTACGCGGGCACCAAGCCCCTCCCATCCTTCGCCCGCGCACTACACAAAGTTCACCGCCAATCAAACATTCCCATCCCAACCCAACACACTTTCATTGCCGTCAGCTTTAGCTGACGGAGAAAAAACACCAACGCCACTTGGCTTTAGCCAAACATTTTAATTTTCTAAAACTTCCCAAAGTTTCTTCCCCTGACAAAAAGAAAAAATCACTTCAGTAAACAATTTGGTTTCAAATTTGATAAGATTATCCCCATGAAATTCCTTTCCCTCCTATTCCTCCTATTCCTCCTCTTCCCATCCATCCTATCAGCCCAATACGAATTCGATACAATGCAAAAACCTGTTTATATTAATAATAATAATTGGTATAGAATTCCTGAGGATCCGGATATTCATCTTCATACATTAATTACAACAAAAAATTTCTATAATGACAGTAGCGACCTAACACTTCAATTCACTCACGATTCAATTAATAATACAATTATGGTGTATAGAAATTATAAACCAATCCAATATTTCTTTAATGTTCAAGCCGATTTTGGAATCGGAGCAATAGATCATTACCCTATTGAAATCGCCGACTTCAATGGAGATGGATTAAAAGATATAAAGGTATTAATTCCAAATAATGGATGTGGATTAGCATCCTATTATTATTATGTAGCTTTCCTTATACAAAATAAAGATGGAACATTTACACAATATTTTTTTAGAAATATAGGAGCAGGTTGTGAAAGAGATTTTGCCCATGATGGCAAATTAGAATTCATCAGTGAAGAATATTCAAGATTAAATGGACATGCTTATTGGAACTTCAATATTTATAAAATTACCAATGATTCATTAGAAAATATCAGTTTAAAATATAATTATCCAATGTTAGTTCCATTTAACAATCTCGAAACATTTACTCGAACAAAAGTCCCCTTTAATAAATCCGATTATCTTGAATCACCAAACCGATTCATCATAGACCATGGAACAAAAGTCCATTAAAAAATAGACTTCATCTCCTACCAATACAAGTTCTATTTAAAATTCATTCACTATTTCCAAAACCATACATCAATATTCCAACACAATACCATGCAAATCCAATTAAATATACGTCAAATCGCATTTCATATACGTCAAATCGTCCTCAATATACGTCAAATCACATTTCATATACGTCAAATCGTCTTCAGTATCATAATATTCGTGTTTCACACCACAAAGTTTACATATCACACCAATCATTTCACACTCACCACCAAACACTTTAATATCAAACCCATAAAATTCCAATTTCACATCATAAATATCAATATCAACACAACAAGAAATCAAGATACCCCCAAGATATTTACCCCTGATACTCCAAAAACTTTAAGCCATAGAGTTTGCAGATATCATTGTGCATAACTTTAACCCTTAAACCTTAAACAATTTTCCTATCTTTGCGACCTAATTAAAAATATATGAATTTTCCGGATAATTTAAAGTACACTAAAGACCATGAATGGGTTAAGGTGGATGGCGATACTGCCACTATTGGTATCACTGATTTTGCGCAGGGCGAATTGGGTGATATTGTTTATGTTGATGTAACAACAAAGGGGGAAACGCTTGATAAGGAGGCTGTTTTCGGTACGGTGGAGGCGGTGAAAACTGTTTCTGATTTGTTTATGCCTGTGTCGGGAACCATTACTGAATTGAATAAAGCGCTGGACCAAAAGCCTGAGCTGGTAAACACGGATGTTTATGGCGAAGGCTGGATGATAAAGGTGAAGATGAGTAATCCTGGTGAAGTTTCAGGATTATTATCTGCCGCTGATTATAAAGCACTGATAGGTGTTTCCTGATAGCAGGATTAATTCCCTGGTATATTCTTTCAACTGAATTGCTTGCGGGGAACGGTTGATTTATTTGTAATAGTTTACCTTTGCAACCGTTAAGAGGCAATGAAAAAGGTAATACCAATCATTAAAAAGGTTTTCGGATGGATATTCAAACTGCTGTTTGGGTTGTTTGTTTTGTCTATTTTTATGGTGATATTATATCGCTTTGTTCCGCCGCCGGTGACTCCTTTGATGTTGATAAGATGTTATCAGCAGAAGTCGGCGGGGAAGGACATGAAGATGCAGAAACACTGGGTTTCATTGGATGATATAGCTCCTGATTTGCAACTTGCATTGGTTGCTGGTGAGGATAATAATTTCCTTACGCATAATGGTTTTGATATTGAAGCGATTAAAAAAGCGATGGAATATAATAAAACGCATCCGAAGGAAACACATGGGGCAAGTACTATCAGTCAGCAGACGGCGAAGAATGTTTTTTTGTGGGATGGGAGAACGTATCTTCGTAAGGGGCTGGAGGTTTATTTTACTTTCCTTATAGAAACATTCTGGAGTAAGAAAAGAATTATGGAAGTATATCTGAATGAGATAGAAATGGGTGATGGGATTTATGGTGCTGAGGCAGCTTCTCAGGCTTATTATAAGAAACCTGCGAAGAATCTTTCGCGGGCTGAGGCGGCTTCTATTTGCGCTATTGTTCCTAGTCCGAGATATTGGTCGCCAGTGAATCCGAATGGTTCTGTATTGATGCGAAAGGAGGCGATACTTTGGAATATGAATAATATTGTGAAGGTGGATTATGAGCATCCTGTGAAGTATGAGGCACCTGTTGCGCCTTCTACACAAAGAGAAACTAAAAATAAATAGTTTACATTGAAAAAGGCGATTGTTTCTGTTACTAATGACTTGAGTACTGACCAGAGGGTTCATAAGGTTTGTATGTTTCTTACCAAGTCGGGGTATGAGGTGACGTTGGTTGGAAGGAAATTGAAGAATAGTTTGCCTTTGGAGGAGCGGGCTTATAAGACGCATCGTTTTAGATTATTGGCAACACGGGGACCTTTGTTTTATGCATTTTATAATCGTCGTTTATTACGATATCTGATGTTTCATAAAGCTGATTTATTGGTGGCTAATGACCTGGATACATTGTTGGCGAATTATCGTGCATCGAAGCTAAAGGGGATTCCTCTTGTTTATGATTCGCATGAATATTTTTGTGGAGTTCCTGAATTGGAACATCGTCCTTTGCCGCGTGCAGTGTGGCATTTAATTGAGCGGTCTTTTTTTCCTAAACTTAAATATGTTTATACGGTTAATGATTCCATTGCTGAATTATACAGGAAGGAATATCATGTTGATGTGAAAGTGGTGAGGAATATTCCTTCCTACCAACCTGAAATAACTTTGAAATCGAGAAGTGAATTGGGATTGCCTGAAAATGTTCCATTAATAATATATCAGGGTGCAGGAATAAATGTTCATCGAGGTGCTGAAGAAGCTGTTCAGGCAATGGAATATGTTAATAATGCTGTCTTATTAATTGTTGGCAATGGAGATGTTATTGGTCAACTGAAAGAGATGGCGCAAAAGCCTGAGTTGAAAGATAAGATAATATTTATAGATAAACTTCCGTTCAATGAATTAAAGCATTTCACCATGCATGCATCTATCGGATTGACCCTTGATAAAGATAACAGTTTGAATTATCGTTATAGCTTGCCCAACAAGCTTTTTGATTATATACATGCGGGTGTTCCGGTACTTGCTTCTCCTCTTATTGAAGTAAAGAAAATCATTGAGAAATATAATGTAGGTGCTTTGATTGAGAATCATAATCCAAAGCATATAGCAGATAAAATTAATGCAATGCTTGCTGATAAAACTCAATTGGAAACATGGAAACAAAATGCTTTAAAAGCAGGGAAGGAATTAAACTGGGAGGAAGAGGAGAAAGAGTTGGTTAAGATTTATAGTTCAATCAAATTTAAATAGAAAATTTTGGAGCAATTACATCTACATATAATTTCTTTCGATGTTCCTTATCCCCCTAATTACGGTGGTGTAATTGATGTTTATTATAAGATAAAAGCGCTTCATGAGGCAGGTGTAAAAGTTCATCTTCATTGTTTTGAATATGGACGAGAACAACGGGAAGAACTGAATAAACTTTGTGAATCTGTAAGTTATTATCACCGTAAAACAAATAAATCTCTTTTGTTTAATGGCATCCCATATATTGTTTTATCAAGGACTTCGGATAAGTTGTTGGAAGATTTAATGAAAGATGATTATCCAATTCTGATGGAGGGATTGCATTCTACATTCTATCTAAACCATCCAAATTTGAAGGATAGAATAAAGATTGTCAGGACCCATAATGTGGAGCATGATTATTATCAGAGCCTTGCAAAAGTTGAAGGGAATGTATTCAAGCGATATTATTTTTATAATGAAGCAAACAAGCTTCAGAAGTATGAATCAATCCTTAAGAATGCTTCTTATATTGCAACCATTTCAGAAAATGATAATGAATATTATTCAGCAAACTATGATAATGTATCTTGTATCCCTGCTTTCCATCCGAATGAAAGTGTAGAGATAAAAAAAGGTAAGGGGGATTATGCCTTCTATCATGGTAATCTTGCTGTTGGCGAAAATAATGAAGCTTCATTATTTTTAGTGAATGAGGTTTTTAATGACTTAGATATTCCTTTAATCATTGCCGGTTCCCGACCTTCTCCTGAATTGATTAAAGTGGTAAATAATAATCCAAATATTCAATTAAAAGCAGGAGTTTCAACAGAGGAGATATATGAAATGTTGAAGGAGGCGCAGTTAAATATTCTTCCCACCTTTCAATCAACAGGCATTAAACTTAAATTGTTGGCTGCTTTATTTCACGGAAGACATTGCATTGTAAATACTCCAATGGTTGAAAAGACGGGATTAGAGAGCCTTTGCATCATTGCAAATGAACCATCAGAAATGAAAGAACAGATAAAAAGAGTGTTTCAGAAAGAACTTTCTGATAATGAAATAAATAAAAGAAAAGTATTGTTAGAAGATAAATTCTCTAATAAAAAGAATGCTGAACTACTTATTCAGTTGATAGCGTATAGTTATCAGAATCCTTAGAGGTATAATCTGTAACAGGTTCTTCAATCTTAGGTTCAGTTGCTTTTGAAGCAGTACTTCCAATCTTTGAATCAACAATCTTTCCATTCTCACACTTGATTATTCGAGCAGGAAATTTGTCTAATAATTGATAGTTATGAGTAGCCATCAAAACAGAACAACCTGTTTTACTAATGTCAAATAACAGCTTCATTATATCATCAGAAATCTCAGGGTCAAGATTACCTGTGGGTTCATCAGCAAGGATAATTTCAGGATGATTTAATAATGCCCTTGCAATTGCAACTCTTTGTTGTTCACCGCCCGATAAAGTATGAGGCATATTCAAACTCTTCCCTGACATGCCTACTTTATCCAATGTTTCTTTTATCCGTGCATCAATCTCAGCTTGGTTTTTCCATCCTGTTGCTTTCAATACAAACAAAAGATTTTGATAAACATTCCTATCCGATAACAATTGAAAATCCTGGAAAACAATGCCAAGCTTCCTTCTTAAAAAAGGAACATCTTTTCTTTTGATGTTCTTGAGATTATAACCAACAATAGTTCCATCACCTTCAACAATTTCAAGGTCAGCATAAAGTGTTTTAAGCAAACTGCTTTTACCACTTCCTGTCCTTCCAATCAGGTAGGCAAACTCTCCTTTATCCATATCAATATTCACCTCAGAAAGAATAATATTTCCCGATTGATAAATAGTTAAGTTTTCTACGTGGATAATTGAAGACATGGTATATTAATTTAATTCAAGCTTCTGTACTTTACCAAAAGGCAACTGGGCAATAATTTCTTTTATCTGTATTTCCTTTTCTCCAAGACCACATTTAACCAACGCTTTCTCAGGTCTGTCCACACGAAAATAAGCCAACAAAGTAAAACTATCATCCCTGATTTGAACATAATCAGGAATCTTCGCTTTTCCTTTTATTTTTAAGATATACATATTGTTAATATTGGAGTGCAAATGTAGCAATAATTCTTTCAGAAGTTTTCGAGGGTATCATTTACTTTTATTTGCCAATGCTTTCCGCACACTGCCATGTTTTTTCAAAAGTTTATTCGCTTCCTTTTCATTTATACCAAGAGATTTCATCAGCATCTTCGTTCCTCTGTCAATAAGTTTATTATTCGTAAGTTGCATATCCACCATCTTGTTTCCTTTAATTCTTCCCAATTGAATCATCACTGTTGTCGAAATCATATTCAGTACTAATTTCTGAGCAGTCCCTGATTTCATTCGAGTGCTGCCCGTAACAAATTCAGGTCCGACAATAACTTCGATTGGATAATCAGCATGTTCAACTATAGCGGAATGTTTATTGCAAGTAATCGCACCTGTAATTATTTTATTTTCCTGACAATGCTTCAAAGCACCCACAACATAAGGAGTTCCACCTGAAGCCGCAATACCAATCACCACATCTTTTTTATTTATTTTATGAGATAACAAATCTTTCCAACCTTGCTCAGTATCATCTTCTGCAAATTCAACCGCCTTTCTGATAGCACCATCACCACCTGCAATTATTCCAATAACTTTACCATGTTCCAAACCAAATGTTGGAGGAATTTCCGACGCATCAACAATACCCAATCTTCCACTTGTTCCGGCTCCGATATAAAACAATCTTCCTCCATCTTTCATCTTCTTAACAATAGCCTTTACCATCTTTTCAATAGCAGGAATAGCCTTCTTCACCGCATCAGGCACTGTTTTATCTTCCTTGTTAATCTTAGTCAGAAGTTTTTTTACGCTCATCTTTTCCAGATGGTCATATTTGGAATCTGATTCGGTAATTTTATTCATCAAATAAGATTAATATATCTCCGGATATTTCCCCGGATTATATTCATGCATCATCTTATAAACAGCATCAAAGATATCTTCTGCATTCGGCTTAGAAAAATAATCTCCGTCAGAGCCATAGGCAGGACGGTGAGGATGAGAAGTCAAAGTAACCGGCTTTGAATCGAGATAATTATATGCATGTTGCCCATCCAGAACCTGTTGCAACATATAAGCAGTTGCACCTCCGGGCACATCTTCATCCAGAAATAAAACCTTATTCGTTTTCTTAATAGATTTAGCAATGCTGTGATAAGTATCAAACGGCAATAGCGTCTGCACATCAATCAGCTCACACGAAATATCAAACTGTTGCAATTGTTTTACCGCATCCATTGCAATGCGGCAGATGGAACCATAAGTAACAATGGTAACATCACTCCCTTCATGCAAAATTTCAGGGATACCAATCGGCACTTTAAACTCCCCAAGATTGGATGGCAGTTTTTCTTTCAATCTATATCCATTCAGCGGCTCTACAATCATCCCTGCATCATCCGAAGCAAGTAAAGTATTATAAAATCCTGCCGCCTGCGTCATGTTTCTCGGAACAAGAATATAAATCCCGCGAAGCGCATTAATAATCATCCCCATCGGAGAACCCGAATGCCATATTCCCTCCAAACGATGACCACGCGTACGAATAATTACCGGCGCTTTCTGTCCACCTTTTGTTCGATAATGCAAGGTCGCTAAATCATCACTTAAAATCTGCAAAGCATACAGCATATAATCCAAATATTGAATCTCCGCAATAGGTCGCAAACCACGCATGGCAAGCCCAATGCCCTGACCTGCAATAGTTGCCTCTCGAATACCGGTATCAGTAACCCGTATCTCCCCATATTTATCCTGCATTCCAGCCATTCCCTGGTTTACATCACCAATCTTTCCGGTGTCCTCACCAAAGGTCAGCACCAATGGATTATTCTTGAACAGGACATCGAAATTTGCCTGCAAAACCTCACGTCCATCCATCAAAGGAGCATCGTCTTTGTAGGAAACTTTTACTTCATTCACCTTCAATGCCGACCATTTCGACTGACTGTATAAATTTGAGTTATATCTGTCAAGATTTTCGTCCTTTGATTTAGTATTCCATGCCAAAAGTTTATTCCTTGCATCACAATTCTCATTAATGCACAACCTCAAAATCTTCTTAACAGCAGTTAGAATTTCCCTCCTCGAAGGGTCAATGCAAGTAGTCAGTTCCGATTTTGCTTTATTGATGAAAGCCGCGTTAATACTCTGTTTCGCTATCTCATCAAACAAAGCGCAAACCTCTGCAATCTCTGTTTTTATCGGAGCATTAAAATCATTCCACGCCTTTTTCTTGCATTCATTCACATACTTTTTTGCATCGCTTTCAATACCATCCAATTCCTCGGAAGTAGCTATCGTATTCTGTAAAATCCACTCCCTCATTTTCTTTATACAATCAAAATCATCCTCCCATTTCAAGCGCTCTTTACTCTTATATCTTTCATGCGAACCCGAAGTCGAATGTCCCTGTGGCTGCGTCATCTCCTGCACATGAAACAAGACCGGAACATGTTTCTCGCGACACAAGGCAATCCCCTTTTCATACATTTCGCAAAGCGCACCATAGTCCCAGCCCTTGGCAGTGTAGATCAGGTATCCATCCTTTTCATCAGTCTTTTCGAAACCCTTTAATACCTCCGAAATATTTTGTTTGGTGGTCTGATATTTATTCGAAACCGATATTCCATAGCCATCATCCCATACCGAAATAGCCATTGGAACCTGCAAAACTCCCGCAGCATTTATCGTTTCAAAGAATATTCCTTCACTCGTACTTGCATCGCCAATTGTTCCAAATGCAACCTCATTTCCATTAATCGAAAAATCTGTAAACCCCTTCAGTTCAGGGTTATTCCGATACACTTTCGAAGCATAAGCCAAGCCAAGCAATCGTGGCATCTGAGCAGCAGTGGGCGAAACATCTGCCGAAGAATTCTTTATCCCCGTCAACTTCTTCCAGCTACCATCAGCATTTAAACTACGTGTTCCGAAATGCCCGTTCATAGACCTTCCCGCAGATGCCGGCTCCAATTCAACGGAGGGATTTGCATATAATTGCGCAAAGAATTCGGTGATGGAATACTGCCCGATAGCAAACATAAAAGTCTGGTCTCTGTAATACCCCGAACGGAAATCTCCCTCTTTAAAAACCTTAGCCATAGCCACCTGCGCCACCTCTTTTCCATCCCCGAAAATCCCAAACTTCGCCTTCCCCGTCAGCACTTCCTTTCTTCCAAGCAAACTTGCCTGCCTGCTCTCATTCACCAAACGATAATCGCTTAAAATCTCCCTCTTAAAATCCTCAAATGAAAGTTCCTTGGTCACTGGTTTCGATTTATTTTCCTTAGCCATTACATTAAAGTTTGAACCATAATATTAATTGCCAAAATTAGTAAAAATAATGCACCTGACACGATTTAATTGTTCATTTGAAGTTTTCAGAGAATTTTAATCCAAACCAATAATTATGGTTTCCATTTATTTTTTGTAATATTGTAACCCAATAATTAACTATCACTATGCTTGAATTAAGACCAGTCTGTGAGAATTGCAGAAAAGCCCTTCCATATAATTCTACAGAAGCCTTTATATGCAGTTTTGAATGTACATTTTGTGAAGATTGCGCGTCAAAAGTATTCAATAATGTTTGTCCTAATTGCGGAGGAGGCTTCACGCCTCGCCCCATCAGACCTGAAGAGTTGATATTGAAATATCCTCCCTCAACAAAAGAAATATATAACCCAAGAACAAAGGATAATTAACAGATTCGTTGTTCAGAGGACATAATTTTGTACTTTTGCGGTCAATAATTAACAGTTTCATTTAATGAAAATCACCTTAATAGGTTTATTTGTTTTATCAACTCTGACAGGTTGTTTCACCTCCGGAACGAAAACTATTTACAAGGCTGATAATGCGATGTCTGTTAATAATCTTGGCTATCTTCAACTCACAAATGATTCGTCTTTATCAAAGGTTTATCCGAAAACAAATGAGATTTATAAAGAGGCGTTAACCAATACATTCAAGCAATATGGATTAAGTAATATTCAATACACAGAGGCGATAATTGATTATGATAATCCGGATATTGAAGCGATAAAAAGTATTTGTTTAAATAATAATATGGATGCTTTATTGATATCTCAATTGATTTTTATAAGACAGATATCTATGGGGAAAACAATTGTGGGCGCAGAAGTTAATTCAAAACTATATGACCGAAACGGAAAGCTGCTGGTGAATGCAAGTCATAATACATTGCAGGATAATACCTATAGAATGCCTATAACAAAGGTAGATGATGCAGTAAGAGAGGGTACAAAAAAAGCTATAACAAGAGTTTCGCAGGAAATGCGAATGGTTGCAGTTAATTAAAATAATAATTTATATAAAATGAAAATAATAATCACCTTAGGATTTGTTTTTACCGTTGCAGTTTATTCATTAAAAGCTCAAACGATAACCCCTGACGAAGCCTCAACACACGTTAATGACAGCACAACAGTTTGCGGTGTGGTTAAAGAAGCGCATTTCATGAAAAAAGCGGATAAATATATGTGCTATCTTGAGTTCGGCGATGTATTCCCAAATGAAACTTTCAGCGTTTATGTTTCCGATGAAGTGAGGAAGAAAATAACCTACGACCTTGGCAAGTTGAATGGTAAAAATATTTGTGTTACAGGCAAGATTAAGTTAATTAAAAAGAAACCTGAGATGACTATTTACAAAGAATCTCAGATACAGAAATAATAGTTTAAATTATCTTTATTGAGAATCATTAATTATTTATTTCTTCTCCTCTTTTTTCTTCCTTTTTATTCTTCCGGACAAAAAAGCAATAAGGAACTTTTGCATGAAGCAACTGCCATTGCCGACCAAGGATATTATACTGATGCGCTTGCTGATTTAAAAATAATAAAACAATCAAAAGATGCCGATACCAACATTTATATTGCAGCTTTAATGCTGAGTTCGGAGATAAATACAAAGCTGTTTAATTGTGAGGATGTGATAAAAGATAACGAAGATATTATCAAGGTTTATCCATCAATGGAAAAGGATTGTCTGACTAAGATTGCAAGATTTAAAAGATACTTAGGCGACCATGATGGGTCAATAAAGGCTTATAAAAGGATACTCCAGTTGAAGCCTGAAGAAAATGTTACGATATGTAATTTGGCTTTGTCCTATAACCTTCTGAATAAATATGATGAAACAATAAAAATTCTGAAAACAATAAAAGGTTCAGAGCATTTTCCACAGGAATATTATCAATATGCAATTGCTTATTATCATCTGAACAAATTAGATTCTGCGAAAAAAAACATTGATAAATACCTGCTCACTGATAAAGGTATGAATGACCAATTGGGTTATAAGGATGCCTCTTTGATTTATTCAGGGTTGCGTAATAAAATCAGGGGTTGCGAATATATTTCAAAAGCCAATGAATTATTAATCTCAAACAAGATTGAAGCGAAGTTAAATACTCAACCAGAAAGCTTCAAAGCCTGCTGGATTTATAAGAATTCGCTAAAAGAAATTGAGGAAATAAAGAGTTTGAAATCTAAACTCTGCAACTAAAATAATTAATAAATATTTGTTGCAAAATCAAGGATGCACTGGAAATGTGCATCCAGAATATCGAGTTTTGATGCTGATGCTTTTGAGATTTTAATGATGATATTTGCATTGTCACCAGTATCGGGTAATGTTCCGACAACCTTCACGAAAACATATCTGTTATTCATTGGATTGGTAACTTTTATAATTGTTCCAATAGGAGCTGTTCGGTGCAATGCGAAATACTTTTTCGGATTCACATCCTGGTCATCTATCCATGCCGCAACTCCCTTTTCCTGGAAATCTTTCATCGGTTTATTCGATGCCTGAAACTTCACATAATCGTTTGAATACGATTGTGCATCATCAGCTCTTTTCACTGTAACGGTATCGGTTTTGGATCCATCTGTTTTTGCATGATTTGTATTTTCCTCGGTTGTGGTATAGCCTACAATCAAGACTTGTCCGATATTTATTCTGTCGCTTGTGAGATTATTCCATTTCATAATCCATGACACATAAGTCTGATATTTTATTGCAATATATCCCAAATTATCACCCGATTGCACAACATATCTTATCGGAGTTGAAACAGCAACAGTGTTTTTTGCAACTTTTACTGTATCGGTTTTTTGTGTCCGAACAATCTCTATGGGAGGAACTTCTGTTTTCTTAACTGTATCAATTGGTTTTGGTTTATTATTATCCGAATCAACGACTTTTTTCTTAACGATTATCGGAGGAGGAGGAACATCATCCTCAACATATTTTTCGGTATATGGAACAAAAAGAATTTTCCCGGCAATGATGGTCCCGGTGAGGTCAGGATTGGCATCTTCAAGCTCTTTTACGGTGACATGATATTTTTTTGCAATGCTATAAAAGCTTTCTCCACGCTCAATTTTATGGACTATAAATTTCTTTCCGGCAATGGTTTTTACACCAACGGAATCTTTAAAATTTATTATTTCATTTGCATACAGATTGACAGAATTTAATCCTGCCAAAGTTGCAAATAAGAGGGCATATATTGTTATTTTAATCGAAATCTTTTTCATCTCTGCAATATTAAAAAATAACTATCAGCGTTTATGTGTTTAATGATGGTAGTTATGAACATTGTTTTGTTAGTTCTATCCTGCTGAAATCTCAAATTATTTGATGCTTAGAATTAATTTTGTGGAGTTAATATTATCAATTTAAAAGTCGAAAAAACAATGAGAAATTTCAGGAATATTTTAGTTGCAAGTTTCATCATACTGTTTCTTTTGGCTATTACCGGACAAGCTATCGGGCATCTCAAAATAAATTCATCAGCATCATCACTTCCCTTTAATGATAAGCAATATGAGAAGACAACGTGGCAGGAGTTTTATAAATTAGATGAGGTAAATAAGCCCATTGATTTGTTAAATCCTGATTATGATTTGCTTGCTGCTGCGGTTTTTTATGCAACCAATGAATATCGTGAAAGCAAAAATCTACCCTTGTATAAATACAGTCGCGATTTGAGAGATGCTGCCGATAATCAATCAAGAGAAATGAATGATTCTTCTTTTTTCGGACATAATAATCGAAAAGATACTGCTAATTATACGCCTCGACAGCGGATTAAAAATACAGGAGGCAGATATTTTATCGTTGCCGAAAATCTTGCGAGAATCATTCTCCATAAAATAAATAATCCAAAAGATTATTATGCCATGAAGGGCGAAAACATTGTGAGTCAGATAGAATACAAATATTTCGATAAAAAGATAAAAGAGGAATTGCCGGTGGAAACTTATCTCGAATTTGGGAAGAAAACCGTAAGACAATGGTTGGAAAATAAGGAGTATAATACCAATCTTCATTCCCTGCATTTTAGTCATCTGGCATGTTCGGTTGCTTTGCCGCGGCAGCCTTTTAAGTATAAGAAACTCCCGCTTGCACTGGTTTCGGCAACTTTTGGAGGGTATAAATTGAATTAATTCATAATTCGTAATCCTAATTGATTACCATCTTTCCGGTGGCAACAACTTCTTTTGTATTATTTACAAGCTGATAAAAATACATCCCGCTTGCAAGTTCTTCGCGGTTAATGGTTATCTGTTTATTGGTGCCGACATAAATATTTCTTACCTCTTGCCCATATACATCATATATTTTTAATTGTAGAGACGCCATTAATGGCGTCTCTACCCCATTAATAATAAGAGTTGTAGATGTGGAAAAGGGATTGGGATAAAGAAGAACTGAACTGTTTTTCTGTTCATTTATAGGTTTTATTCCTGTTATTACAATATTGGGAGCGCATGATGTATCAATTTCAACTGCAAAAGATAGAGGTGGAGAATAATAAACTACTGATAAATTAGCATATTGAAAATAATCATAGATGGCGGAATTAATATATGTTGTGTTTGTTGTTCCCCAATAATTGCTATCGGCATATATATCAGGCGAACCATAAGGAATATTATTATATACCTCTATTTGAGTGGTGTCATTAAAATCATTAAATTTCATGTAAAGAAAATTCAAATCGCCGGTATTTGTAACATAACCATCCAATCGAACAATACTTGCAGCTATATTCTTATCAAAAACATTGCTGTCAATTTGTAAATAAGGTGTATTTACAAGGACAGGTGTAAATTCGCAAATTGAATGTGTGGCTGTATTATAAGCAAGGTAGTTATTTGCAAAAATTAAATTCTGTCCATCGGAACAATAAACTCGTATTACAGCATCTCCAGTACTATTATTACTGTTAAAAGTATTATTTACAATTACTCCACTACTCCCACCAGTTGTTGAAATACAACCTAATGTAGTTTGATTATGTATGAATTTATTACATTCTATAGTGTCGGTAAATAAACTTTCATTAACCCTTATAACACCATTCGCATCATTATTTATAAAATCATTGCCTGAAATTCTTACATTAGTGTAAAGATCACTCTCGAAATAAATAACTGCCAAACCATTATTTGATATAAAAACATTATTACAAATTGATGTATGGAAATTTACATTATAAGTGGCAAAATTTATTCCACCAGTATTGTTTTCAATTGTATCACCAATAATATTTAACACGGTTGAGTTA
>Ga0207096_1043_pt1 | contig 22009 bp, 18 predicted proteins | sample Alteio_BWMinHeat_86_FD_153547 | JGI IMG/M metagenome (GOLD analysis project Ga0207096, IMG submission 153547) | Enriched cells from forest soil in Barre Woods Harvard Forest LTER site, Petersham, Massachusetts, United States -... | ecosystem: Environmental > Terrestrial > Soil > Temperate forest >...
TAAGAATTCTATTTAACGCTGAAAAACTACTTAAAAAAACAGCATCTCCACTATAAAGTCCAACAATTATTATATAAAAAGAAAATACGAAAACACAAGATGCAAAAATGACTTTAAATCCATTATATGTTTTTCTCCAAATATTATCAAGACAACTTACATCTAATTCACCTTCAAATTCATAATTTAGTATTTTTTCAACAAAAAACTTATATACCTTAACATTACTTGGTTCGGTATTATTTAAAATATCTTCAACTACTACTTCTAACTCTCTGATTGATATTTTGTCTTTGTATTTATCAAATACTCCTCCTTCTTCTAATGATTTTATATAGCAAAATATATCTTCCTTCTTATTTAATTGATGTTTTGTTAGAAGGATATTAATCTTTTGCAATAAATCATTTTTCTTCATTTTATTACTCCTGGTTCAGTACTCGCAGGTGCCCTAGAGTTATCCTCATCCCATTCTATTTCAATTTTTAAAACAAATTCACCACCCGGTCTTTGTTCATATATAAAATCCCAATTACTTAGTTCAGACGGTTTAATTGAATTGCCATTTATTTCCAGTTGTCCATTTTCTTTAAATTTTTCACCTATTGAAATCAATCGTTCTCCTAATTCTTTAATTGCTCGTTCGAATTCTTCATGATAAATTACTTTATGATTATGATGATGAGGTCCGTGATGATGTTTTCCCATATAACTCTTTTTATATTAAATTAATTATTTACTTTTAATAACCTTAAAATCGTTTGTATTAACGGCGATATTTGTATTAAGTTCGTTATTATAATTTTTAGTCTTATTTACTTTAGATATAATTTCCTGTTCTTTAATTTTATCGCTTGCTTTAAAATTTTTATTGAAAAGCGTTTCTAAAAAAGGAACAAGTAATACAATAAGTAACTCACTAAAAATAATAGAAACAACTGATTTAGTCATCACATAGATTACATATCCTATAGTTGCAAGCCCCAACACAATAAAGAAATTTACGATTTTTTTATTCATGATTATTTATAATTAAGATTGATATTTATGTTGAATTTTATTTTTTTGAAGTCGCAAAGCTATAAAACAATTATTGATATCCAAATGACTTAGCAAAACTAAATTTCCTTTATCTAAGATTTTCATTATGAATTAATTATTATGAACTTATCTCTGTTCATTCGGTTATTCTTCGTATTACGCATATAAACTTATAATGTTTCATTGTTTTCATTCACTTATAATATACATTAATAATGATAAAATCCAAACTCCGCTGCAAATAAAGTAAATAAAAATGAATAACAATACCACTAAAAATAAGCTAAAATATTATATTTCATTAAATTATTATCAAGACCCTTACAAGTAAATGGTTTTGCTACCATAAATTAATTTTTGAGGGGATGAATTTTGCGCAGTTCCTGACAGAATTCTGGTAAATCATGACATTTTTGAGATGAAATGTCCTCATAATCAGATATATTATCCTCTTGTAATGTGCAATTACCCTCTTGCTAAGGGTAATTACTTACTTGCAATGTGCCGTTATCCTCTTGTAATGAGCCGTTACCTTCCTACAATGTTCCTTTATTCACTCACAATGCTCAATTATTCTCTTGCATTGGTCTTTTACCTTCCTGCAATGTTCCATCATCCTTTTACAATGTTCCATTATCCTTTTACAGTGATTCGTTACGCTCTTTTAATGGTCTATTACCCTCTTACAATGCTCCCTTACTCTCTTGCAATGGGATGTTACTCTCTAAACATGAGTCGTTGTAAGAGAGTAACGACACATTCCACGCCCTTAAGTTTTTTACGAACTTTACAATTTATAAATTATTGTAATTCAATGTTTTAAGTAGTGTAAAAGTACCTGTTTTGCAATCGTTTTTCACTGCTTTCTACGGGAACTTTACATAAAAGGCACAAAAAAGCAGGGTATTTACTGAAAAATACCCTGCTCGGAATTAATTAAACTTTTCCCCTGGAAATGTTATCAGGTTACAATAAAATAAATATAATCCCAATCTGTAGCTACTGCCCCATCAACAGTACGATGTCGGAACCAAATCTTTGAAATTGGTATTAATCCGCTTACGGTGGTTTTTGATAACCGTGTATTCGGAAGACTGGTAAAAGTAATACCATCCAAAGACATCTCCCATTCGTGCATTGCAGTCTTGGATGCTCCTGCTGCCGAAAGAATTACCGTTCCTGATGTGAGTCCATGAACAGCCATAAAAACACCGGCTTTACGGGCAGTGGTGCTTTTTACCTTGAACAGCCCGCTTTCAATAATAACAATTGCCTGGCTTTGATTGGCATTTGCACCTGATTGTGCAACCGCCATCAGGGATTTCAGGTTGTTGTACACAATAATCCATTGTGCATTCCGGGTCGAAACCGTTCCTAAAGTGCGGGTTTTTGTTGCCGTCTGATAGGTGTCCAACAAATCAATTGCCCCTAAATACGCAGCAATGGTAACAGGGAGAATTACAATTAACGGATTGCTGGTGCAAGCGTTTGTAATTGCCCTTGCTGTTATAATCCTGTCCGAATAACTTCTGGGGATTTTCATCACAGCCGTTATTACACGGCTTGCCAGTGGAATAGTGATGAGCATTAAACCGTAATTTTGCATCTGATACCTGTCAATACGATTCATGTCCATCAATGCACCTGTTTTTTTAGACCCTTCAAAAACTCCGAATAAATCGAAAGGAATAAAAATGGTTTTACTTAAAAGATTCTTTACATAAGATAATAGGGAGAATCTTTTCTTCGTCCAGCCCTTAGGTCGGCTCTGGTTTACTAATTGTTTTAATGCATAAAAAGTTTTTAACCTCATGAACTTCCCGCAAAAAAATAACAGCATCATAACTGATAACCTGATGAGAGCATACTGTAGTACTCCGTTTTGGTTAGCGTCATTGCTTGTGGCGACACCTTTACCACCTCGATTTCCGGAAGCTCTTTGGCTTCCCGGTTTGCCTCTCTGAGGACTTGAACCCTTTTCTTGTTTTAACATTGTGTTAAATAATTAAAATTAATAATGTAAAATTACGTCAGGAAAAATGCGATGTCAATAGTACTAATACTAAACGTTTCATGGATTTTGGCTGAAATGATAGTATTAATACTATTTCTAATCAAAAATACTATCGAAAGAGAAATATAGCTTAAACTATTGTATATATTTAATGAGATTCCTCACTCCGTTAGGAATGACAAATTCAATTGTTTTTTCCCACCATTTTTAACTGACAGATTACTGTCATTTCGAAAGGAGTGAGAAATCTCACCTGAACTAAGAATCTCATTTCTTTAATAACGGAGGGCAAATTTGAATAGTCGATAATAATATATAGCCCTTTCAAAGCAATATATTCACTGCATTTGAAGTTTATACTATAATATGAATAACAAGCATCTATATATTGAGGATTCGTCGGTACTGGATTTCTATATTCTTATTTTTGAAAAGCAGGAAATAATCAGTGGTGGTTTGGTGAATATGATTCATAAAATCGGTTTTCATAGCCGGATTGATGTAGTAAGAAATGAAATGAATGTGAAGGTAATTATGGACAAATACAATTCTGAACTGATTATCATCGGAATCCATGAAAATGAATTGGAGGATATGATGGCTATTGAAAAAATCTTTAAAGCCTATCCAAAAGCTAACATTATTCTTTTAGGTCTTTATGCCGATAAATCGCAACAGGAGAAATTCAGGGCAATGGGTGTTAAGGGCTTTATCAATCATGGTATTAAGCTGGATGTATTGGAACAGGTGTTACTTACCGTAAGAAGTGGTGAAACCTACTTTGAACTCTTAGATGGTAATCTGAAAAAAGGAATCGTTTCGGAGCATGTGATAATTGATGTTGAGCTGGATTCAATAGATTTTATAATTATCAGGGAACGACAGAATGGACTCACTTCAGAAGAAATTTCAAAGTTACGCGAAGTTACTATTGGAATAGATGCAATTAAAGCCAGAACACAGAAATGGAGAGATACTTATCATGTCAACACAACTTTACAGGCAATAAAAATAATGAAAGAGAGAGGATTGCTTGATGGGATGGATGAGTAGAAGTGAATGAAGATGAAACCTGTGAGGTTGTTTACAGATAATAAACAGACCTTATAAGATACCTTTCTTACTTTTCTGATTATCCTCTTCAACTTTTTTCTCGGTGGTCTTTGCAGATTTACCTTTGGTGAAGCGATAATTGATTTGAATCATTGCCAGTCGTTTAATTAAACTTAAATCGGTCATTTTGGTTTCCTGGTAGTTAAGTGTATTAATATATTCTTGCTGGTTATAACTTACTCCAAAGTTTATGGGCATAAAATAAAGCAGCATCACACTAAGTTTTTGTTTAAAGAAGGGCTGCTGGAGAAACACTATCCAATAGTCGCTGTTATCAGAGCCGTAACCTTGTGCGGTGATGTTTTTATCAATATTCTTCTGGTACTTCACGCCAGCCACTGTTCCGCTTTTTTCGTTCTGATAAATCAACTGTGAGGACATTGTCCAATATTGAAATTCATTTTTGTTACCTTGATATGTGATGCCGTTTTTATAGGTATCAAAATTGGTTTCGAGAAGGAAGCTTTTGCCAATAGGAACTCCTATTCTGCCCTCCAAGCCATACTTATAATAGTTGCCTGCATTGGAGCTGGTATAATCAAAAATGCTGTCGCTGTTCAATGCGCCTGTCTGAGTTATGAGGTTATTCGAAAAATGATAATAGGGTTCGAAAGCTATCAGACCACTAAGGAAATCAATTTGCATGGAGACTTTGTTTATCACTTCGGGCTTCAAAAAAGGGTTACCTGTTTTCTCGCTTTGTTTGTCTATGAATGTTGTGAAAGGATTGGTTTGGTCAATACTTGGATAATTATCCTGGGCACGGTATTTAAGTTTAAAATCCATCAATTCGGAAGGAACGAATTTAAAATCAAGATAAGGTTCGGCAATAAAATAAGTATTTTTAATTCCATTGGCATCCGGCGAACTCATCTCTCCTGCGGCTCCGAATTTAATACTGAACTTTTTACTCAAGAGCATGGAATAGTAAGCATATAATTTCTCGCGGATTTCAGAATAGGTAAACAGGCTTGAAACATTTTCGGAAGTAAAGGCATTATTTTGCTGCTGCCAGGTGTTACCGTAACCCAGTTGCAGGTTGCTTCTGTTTTTGAAGGTATGGGTATATTCGAGATAGAATTTAGTGGAATTCATTTTATCGGTTCCATTTTGATTGGAGCTGAAAAGCAAATCATCTGCATAATCGGTGGTGTATTTATTATTATAGAAAGAATAACTGAAGTTTGCATTTATCTCATTGTTTTCATCGGGTTTACTGATAAAGAATAGACGATTGGTGGAATTCAGATTGTTGGTGGTTGCAGAAGTTTGTGAATTATAATCCTGAAAGGCAACACCGTTAAAACTATTGACGACATTAAAGAGTTGACTGGTGGTATTGGTGTTTAGCGGTTGAAGGGAAAGATTGGATTCAAAGCTGATTGTGCTTTTCGGATTCAGATAATAATCAGCACCTAACATGTAATTGTTGTAATGCTGCTTCAGGTGGGTGTTTACATCATTGCTGCTTTGAGCGTTGTTTTCAATAGTCAAACTGGAGGAATATTCTTTTTTGGAGATGGAATTGATGTTAAAATTATTGTAGTCGTTACTATAACTTCCATAAATATTTACATCATTATAAACATAGTTGAGGGTAAGATTGAAATTATTCTGTACTAAAAAGTAATTTGATTTAATTGGTTTTGTATCATCCAGGTTTTCATCACTGATATATATTTCTGTTCCGCGGTAATCTTTTTTAAGAATGATATTTATTACTGCGGAATATCCTTCGAGACCATAACGACCACCTGGGTCGCGGATAACTTCAATTCTCTTTAATCTGTCGGGCGCAAGATTCTTGATATATTCCTGGTCTTTTTCCATTCCATCCACCAATATTATAACCTTGCTGCTGTTATCAACCTTTATTGAATTATTATAACGGTCGTAAGTCACGCCATTTACCTTTTCCAAAACCTCTTTTGCATTTGAAGTACCCACTTTCATTTTATCTGTAACTACTTGCACATCCCTGTCTAACAGATTCATGGATGAACTTGCTTTAACTGTTGCTTCTTTCAAAAATGCGGAATCAGGGTCGAGTTTTATTACACCAATAAATTTATTTTCATAGGCATAAAGAGCTTTTACTGTATCTTTTTTATACCCGATATAATTTACGAGAAGATAATACACCCCTCTGTCAAGCGGAAGGGTGAAATAACCTTTATCGTCGGTGGCACAACCTGCAATTAAACTGTCTTTAGGGTTAAAGGCAACCACAGAACAAAACTCTAAAATAGTTTTTGTTTTGGCGTCTTTTATCTGCCCGGTAATCTCTATTTTATCCTGGGCAAAGAAAGAATTGCTTATAGTTACAAGCAAGAATAAGAATTTGAATTTCATAAGTTTGGCGTTAAGTTTATTTAGTATTTTATGATATGACGAATGAACATGGTGATTTGTTACAGATAAATTTCAGGTTGCTTACGCTTTGATTTGCAAATCTAACCAATATTAATGGAAATTTTTCGACAATAACATGTCATTAACAAACAATAACTCTACATTAACTATTGATGCTATATAACACAGATTATTATACAGACAGACTATAGGAGATTTTGGATAGCAGAAGAAGAAAATTAAAGGGGAAAATCAGAAGTAAAGGGGATGAAAAATCCACTTTGTCACCCTGTTATATTCGAGTGCGGGAGCAATTATTTTAATAAAATTAAGAACATCGAAAACGGTATTGACTACTTTTGATTTGGTATCTATTCTTGATAAATCAACATCGAAGGATAAATAGTACTGGCGACGACGTTCTAAAGGGGGAAGATCCATTCCTTTATATGAAACTGGATTTACCCTGGCACCAAGCATTCCTTGGGCTCCGTAACCAAAAGCTAAATTGAACCAATTGGGAACAATGCTTTTGCGGTTAGTGAAGGAATTGACATTGACAGAAACCCAATCGGTAATACCATTATAATCTTCTACAAGGTTATGTCCATAGTTATTTCCTAATAGATCGGGGCGTAAATCGGCTTCGGGGCTGTGAGAATAAGAGAATTTCAGTTCAATTCGCTGCTGACCCCATGCTAATTGCTGACCAATAACAATTGCCGCACCGAGAAAGTTTGCAGTGACATCGCCAGGTGAGAAACCATATTCGGAAGAGAAACCATCCATGACTTCGAAACTTGTATTGAAGACAGCTCCTACCATACCTCCATACCAGATTGCATTATTCTTTTTAACTCCAACCCATGTGAGAACATCAATTCCATAAAGACCGAGGTTATAGGCTACACCGCAATGTCCGGCTTTGTCCATTTGCAACCATTCGGCATTATCATTGAAAAAATGAAATTTGCTTTCGGGGTAATTCTTATACCATAACTCATAGAGACCCGCCATTGAAAGAACATATCCCGCGCCAGTTCCTATTGCAACTCCTGTCATTCGAGATTTATTGAAAGTTGGGGAAGGTTCGAAAAAACCTTGTGCAAAAGTAGTATTCAATGATGTGGAAAGACAAAGAAATAAAAGAAAATTAAAAAGTCTTTGTCGCATGATGATAGTTTATGCAGGTAATGTTTTTGCAAATGCTTTCAGAATTGCAAATGCATTTGCTCTGGTGTCGGATTCCGCATAAGTTCTGAGAACGGGTTCTGTGCCTGAAGCTCGAATCATGAGCCAATCGCCGTTTTCGAAGAAATATTTCCAGCCATCCGTGTCTTCAACTCTTGCAACTTTATAATCACCGAAGGAAGAATACTTTCCTTCTTTGCAATTTGAAATTATTGTTTGTTTTAATTCTTCTGATATGTGAAGATCGGAGCGTTCAAAAGAAAACTTGCCAACTATCTCATATACTTCTTCAATAAGTTCATCGAGAGTTTTGCCGGACTTTGCCATGTACTCCCATAATACCAAGCCAATCCAAATACCATCACGCTCAGGGATATGACCTTTGATAGCTATTCCACCTGATTCCTCTCCTCCTAGCAAAACATCTTCGTGAATCATTATCTCACAGATATATTTAAACCCTATCTTCACCGTTTGAATCTCCAATCCATAATGTTTGCAAAGTTTTTCGACTCTTGGTGTCACTGAAAAGGCAATAACAACCTTGCCTCGCATCGCTTTGATTTCATATAGATATTTTATCAGGAGGAGAATGATATGATGTGAATCTACGAAATTTCCTTTGCTGTCATAGAGACCAATTCTATCGGCATCGCCATCGGTAACCAAGCCGCAGTCAATGTTTTCGGAAATCTTTATCAACTCTGAGAACTCTTTTAAGTTCTTATCAATCGGCTCAGGAGCCTGTCCCATGAAGGAGGGATTGTAATCGCAATGAAGGAAGGTGATATCAGGAAATAATCTGCGCATAACATTCTGACCGGCGCCGTACATCGCGTCATAGGCAAAGGAAAGTCCTGATTTCTTTATCAGTTCCAAATCGAAATGATGCTCTACATGCTCGCAATACATTGTTTCGAGGTCGATGTATTCAATTTTATCATCGCTAAGATAATTATCCAGAACAAGAGAATCGGAATTAACTGTAGATTTATCCTGAATCAGCTTTTCAATCTCCTCAACCATAGACGGAATCAGCGGTCCGCCATAAGGACCTTTCAATTTATAACCATTGTATTCAGGAGGATTATGACTTGCTGTAATTATTATTCCAAGATCAGTTTTAAGATTAACAGTTCCTAAGGAAATCATTGGGGTAGATACAAATCCTTTGGAGAGATAGACTTTTATTCCCTTGCTTGCCAATACTTTTGCAACTGTTTCAGCAAATAGTTCGCCTCCAAAGCGGCAATCATGACCAACTAAAATACTTCCATCATCTTTCTTCGACAAAAGCCAATCAGCAGTAGCAATTGCTACCCTTTCAACATTCTCTACTGTGAAATCCTTTGCAATAATTGCTCTCCATCCATCTGTTCCAAACTTAATTTTACTCATTATTTATATTTATTACTAAAATTCATCTTTAACATATTTATTAATCGCTTTCCAATCTGCATTTAAAAGTGCCTTCTCATATTTATATGCCGAAAATCTATCAATTGGCTGATTATTTATTTTATTGATGATATAGAAAAACGGTTTCTCTTTCAAAAAATCTTCGACACTTTTAAAATCAATCACCATTTTCCACTTTACCAACTCATCCATGGTAATTGGTCGAAGGGCGGTATCATTGGCATAAAGCACAATTGTTTGAGGCTGGAAACTAATGTAAGTCCCGTTCATATTCCAAATCTCAGTTACTTCGGCTTTCGATATTTTGAGATGTACAAATGGAAAATGTTTCAATGAATCGGATAACCGAATCCCTTTCATGGTATAATAAATCCAGATATTAGCATTTAAAAAGTCCTCCATCGAATTGAGAAAAAGATTTGCTTTATCAAGTTTTGCATCTCCTTGAAGCAAATGATTTTCTTCAATCAAATAACACACTCTCTTATTAAAATGTATGTCTTCCATGTCAGGTTTATATTCCTTTTTATCAAAGGCATAGCGCTTATACCGCTCCGATTCATCTAAATCTTTCACCCTTAATGTTCCAAACTGAATCATGTGGTATTGAAATTGCCTCATCCTGAGGAGTTGATCAATAGTAGCGTACCAAAATCCATCTGCATTAGGCTCGTCGAAGGTTGATTTCAGTGTAATCATCGCATCATCATAATCAACATAACCATACACCACATCTTGCTGACCGGGAGTTCGTTTTACAAATTCATAACCAACAGTTGATACCTTAACATCCGTTTTTCCTACATCCCAAAGCTCATAAATAAACATGTTTTCGATGGATGAAAACCTTGTTTTGCTTGATTTTTCGATAGACTCAAGGGTAGTTGGCAAAATCTGAAGTTCCTTTTTCTGCGAATCCCAGAGTTTAATCCTCCCCTTAATGATACCTTTATAAATGACCGCCGAAACATCGGAAACAATATTATATCCAAGCGAATCGGGCTGTTCATTTCGCACCACATTGATAATTACAGGAAAACGGTCGTAATTATTGCCGGCATAACTCCTCCAAAAAGAGAAAATCAGGATAACTATAAGATAATGTTTCTTCATTGCTTGATTTGAGAGGCGCAAAAATAGGAAAAAAAAGAGGGATTGGGGATTTAGGAATGGGGATTAGAGATAATCGTTTGGATAATCCTCCACCAAAAGGTGAATTTTATCCACCAAAAACCAGATATTATCCACACAAATCCAAAAATCATAAACCGAAGCTCAAAAATCGTAAACAGGGTGCCGAAAATTGTGCACATTATCCCATAAATTGTGCACATAAACTCATTATTTGATGGAAAATAATGTCTGTCAGAGGACGAATAGCTCTTTATTGATAAGGATTTCAAGCTTTTTTATATCGATTTTGGATTGATGATTAATAACTCTCAATTTTTTTTGTCTAAAAACCAATTGTGCACAGACTTTTTATCCTTTTTGGCTTAGGATTTTAGATAATAGGAGGTCTATTCTGGAAAAATTAAGAGGATTAAACCAATTCCTTGCCCGTCATTTCCCCAGGCTTTTTAATTCCCATGATTTTCAGGATGGTTGGAGCAATATCACACAACTTTCCGTTTTGGATGGATTTATAATCCTTATCAATCAAAATACATGGGACAGGGTTTTTGGTATGAGCCGTGTTGGGCGTTCCATCATCATTAATCAGATATTCCGCATTGCCATGGTCGGAAATGATGATGAAGGAATAATCTTTAGAAAGCCCTGCCTCAACAACCTCTTTGGTGCATTTATCAACCGTTTCAACGGCTTCAACCGCCGCTTTAAACACACCTGAATGCCCAACCATGTCGGCATTGGCAAAATTCAGGCAGACGAAATCCACTTCTCCCTTTAAAAGTTCTTTTACGATGGCATCCTTCACCTCAAAAGCACTCATTGACGGCTTTAAATCGTATGTTGCAACCTTCGGCGAGGGTATCATTATCCGAGTTTCGCCTTCAAATGGCTTTTCTCTCCCTCCCGAAAAGAAAAACGTTACATGAGGATACTTTTCAGTCTCTGCAATACGAATTTGTTTCTTGCCTTCGGATGCTAAAACCTCGCCCAAAGTCATATTCAAATCATCCTTTTCGAAAACAATACCGATGTTTTTAAAAGTATGGTCATACATGGTCATTGTGATGTAATGCAGATTCAAAATATGCATGTCCTGCTCCGGAAAATCCTGCTGCGTTAATGCCATTGTAATCTCGCGACAACGGTCGGTTCGGAAATTAAAACAGATGACCACATCATCGTTTTTTATTTGGGCTTGAGGATTATTATTTCCATCAATAATTGCTATTGGCTTGATAAATTCATCGGTAATTCCTGCATCGTAAGAGTCTTTAATTGCCTGATGAGCATTCGATGCAGTTGTTCCTTTCCCATTCACCAATAAATCATAAGCAAACTTGATGCGCTCCCACCGTTTATCCCTGTCCATCGCGTAATATCTGCCAATGATTGAAGCAATCTTGCCAACTGATTTATCAAGATGCTTTTGGAGATAATCAATCGTGTTAATTGCACTATGAGGATCGGTATCGCGACCATCAGTAAAGGCATGAATAAACACATTCTCATTGATGCCATTCTCCTTTGCCATATTGCATAAACCAATGAGATGGTCAACATGAGAATGAACACCTCCATCCGATACTAAACCGATGAAATGAATGTTTTTATTATTGCTTTTTGCATAATTAAAGGCATCCAAAAGCACTTTGTTCTTATTTATAGTTTTATCAGCGAATGCTTTATTAATTTTCAGGAAATCCTGATAGACAATTCTGCCTGCCCCGATATTAAGATGCCCCACCTCTGAATTTCCCATCTGACCATCAGGCAAACCAACGTTTTCACCGGAAGTAAGCAACTCCGAATGAGGATATTTCTGATTGATGCTATCAAAAAAAGGAGTAACTGCTTGCGTAATTGCATTGCCTTTATAATCCTTTCCGATACCCCATCCATCCATGATGATTAAAACAACTTTCTTTCCGTTACTCATTTTCTTTTTCCTGTTAATAAGGATGCAAAGTTAGCTTAAAATAAGAAAGTGATGGAATATTTTGAGATATAGTACTAAGTCTGAAACCATTTGCGTTATTTTGCATTAGAAAATTGGTTTAACCAATGATTGTTGAAAGATGATTAATAAATAAATTTTGGATAACGATAGCTTATACCTAATTTTGCATTGAATTAATAAAATAAACGAATGACAGCGGAAGTAACAAAAGGGATAAAAGTTAGTGTGGAGACCTATTATCAGGAGGCTCAGTCCGACCCAACCAAGTCGCAGTACTTTTTTGCCTATCGGGTAACGATAGAAAACTTTAGTGGGGAAACTGTTCAGCTTCTTAGAAGGCATTGGCATATCTTTGATTCCAATGGTTCCAAGAGTGAAGTTGAAGGTGAAGGCGTAATTGGAAAACAACCAGTTCTTGGACCAGGAGAAATCCATCAATATATTTCAGGATGCAACCTGACAACAGAAATAGGAAGGATGTGGGGAACTTATCTAATGGAGAATAAAGCAACACGCAAACGATTTAATGTTAATATCCCTGAGTTTGTGATGGTTGCTCCCTTTAAGCTCAATTAATCCTCATTTTTAAAGCGTTTAATCGTTATTAGTGCTGACGATTAACAAATAACAATTTACTTTTCGTAATTTTGCACCCTTAATTAAATACATAATCTTATGTCATCAGGAATTTATATCACCCCGAAAGCAATCAATGAACCGGTTTTGAATTATGCACCGGGAAGTCCCGAAAAAAAGCAACTAAAAGCTGCTCTTGCCGAAGCAAGATCAAAACAAATTGATGTTCCAATGTATATTGGCGGAAAAGAAATCAGAACAGATAAAAAAGTTGCTATGCGTCCGCCACATGACCATCAGCATATTCTCGGATATTATAATGCAGGCGAGGAAAGCCATGTGAAAGATGCGATAGATGCAGCATTGAATGCAAGAGAGAACTGGGTTAATCTTCCTTGGGAGCAACGTGCTGCAATATTTCTTCGCGCTGCCGATTTAATAGCTGGTCCTTATCGTGCAAAGATAAATGCAGCTACTATGTTGGGGCAATCCAAGAGTGTTTTTCAAGCAGAGATTGATGCAGCTTGTGAGCTTACTGATTTTCTTCGCTTCAATGTTGAATATATGAGGGAAATATTTTCAATGCAGGTTAATTCATCGAAAGGAGTTTGGAATAGAATTGAACAAAGACCACTTGAAGGATTTGTATTTGCATTAACGCCTTTTAACTTTACAGCTATTGCCGGAAATCTTCCTTCTTCTGCTGCCATGATGGGGAATGTAGTTGTTTGGAAACCATCCAATACTGCAATTTATTCTGCGAATGTTATTATGGAAGTATTTCGTGAGGCTGGATTACCGGATGGAGTTATTAACCTTATATATGTTTCTGGTCCTGCTGCTGGTAATATCATATTTAATCATCGTGATTTTGCAGGAATACATTTTACAGGTTCAACAGAGGTGTTTCAGAATGTATGGAAGACAATCGGAACTAATATTCATAAGTATAAATCATATCCAAGGATTGTTGGTGAGACAGGTGGAAAGGATTTTATCTTAGCTCATGAATCTGCAGATATTAATATCCTCACAGCTGCAATAGTAAGAGCAGCTTTTGAATATCAGGGACAGAAGTGTTCTGCATGTTCCAGGGCTTATATTCCATCTTCTCGTTGGGAGGAGGTAAAGAAAACTTTACTTGCTGAAGTTGCTTCAATTAAAATGGGACCAACGGAGGATTTCTCCAACTTCTTTAATGCCGTTATTGATGAAAAATCATTTGATAAGATTGCTTCTTATATAGAAGGCGCAAGAACAAGCCCTGATGCTGAGATTATTGCGGGTGGTAAATACGATAAATCAAAAGGTTACTTTGTTGAACCTACTATATTACAAGCAAAGAATCCCAAATATGTAACAATGTGTGAAGAAATCTTCGGACCTGTGCTTACCATATATGTATATGATGAAAAGAAGTTTGAAGAGACTTTAGAGTTGATTGACCAAACAGGAACTTATGCTTTAACAGGCGCAATTATTTCTCAGGATAGGTATACAATTGAGTTAGCTTCACGAAAATTGGTTAATGCAGCAGGTAACTTTTATATTAATGATAAATGTACAGGCGCAGTTGTTGGTCAACAGCCCTTTGGCGGTGCAAGAGGTTCCGGAACTAATGATAAAGCAGGTTCAATGATAAACTTGTTGCGTTGGGTTTCTCCAAGGACTATCAAAGAAACGTTTGTTCCTGCTACTGATTACAGGTATTCATTTATGGATGAAGCCTGATAATTCATTGTTCATAAAACTGTTTATACTTTAACCTTTTCTATTTTCTGCTCTAAGGATATTATCCTTAATTTTGTTTTCAATAAACCATTATTTATGAAGATGTTTAAAAAATTACTTCCTCACCTGAAGAACAGATATGTTATCTGCACATTAATATTTATTGCATGGATAGCTTTCTTTGACAGGAATAATTTCATTGTTCAGTATCAATATCATAAGAAACTGTCTCAACTAAAACAAGATGAGAAATATTATCAGGATGAAATTATTAAAGACAAAAAGGATTATTATAACCTGACATCAAGCAGTAAAAATCTTGAAAAGTTTGCTCGGGAGAAATACTATATGAAGAAAGCCAACGAAGATATTTTTATTTTCGTTGATGAGAATCATAAACCTATTCAGTAAATTTCTTCTTCTCATTATAACTAATAAAACCAACTCAATAAGAATTTTTTATTTCTAAATAGTTGATTTAAATTAAGGTTATTTTCTATTCATTAATCTAATATTTTTTTCTTCTTGGTTACTTTAAAACGAATCAAAAGTATATTAAACCAAACATTGAGGGGAAGCAATTTCGGCTTAAAATTGAAAAGTTTTGATTTTAACAAAGTGTGACAGAATAACAGTCCAAAATCCAAATGCAGATGAAAAGTCTGCCAAAAATGTTGGTTTTTAGCATGTATTATGCTCAAATCAAGAGACCTCAGTTTTGAAAGGGGGCTTTTCTGAAAAATCTAAAGTGTTGATAATTAATAAGATATAACCTACGTTTTGACATAATAGCATGTTATGTAAACAAAACAACATGTTTTGTAAACATCACTACATGTTATCTAAACAAAATAACATGTTATGTAAACAAAACTACAAGTTATCTAAACAAAACAACATGTTATCTAAACAAAACAACATGTTATCTAAACAAAACTACATGTTATCTAAACAAAACAACATGTTATCTAAACAAAACAACATGTTATCTAAACAAAACTACAAGTTATCTAAACAAAACTACATGTTATCTAAACAAAACTACAAGTTATTTAAACAAAAGTAGTATTTATGTAAACAAAGTGTGAATTTATCTAATAAACTGTGTTATTTGGCTCGCAAACCAGAAAAGATTTAGAAAACTCCTTGTTTGATATTGAATCTACCCTTTATACTCTCCGAAAACAACCCTCAAAGTATTGGCTATTTCTCCTAATGTAGCATAGCTTTCAACTGCATCTAAAATAAAGGGCATTAGATTAGAATCAGATTTTGCTGCTTCTTCCAGTCTTTTTAAATTCTGATTTACTTTATCGTTATCTCTTTCGGATTTAACTTTGTTTAGTTTTTCTATTTGAAATGCACGAATGGAATCATCTACTTTCAATAAGTTCTCATAAGGTTTTTCATCGGAGGTAAATTTATTAATCCCAACTATTACTTTATCCCCGCTTGCAATATCATTCTGGTATTTATAAGCAGATAGGGCAATTTCCTTTTGAATAAATCCTTCTTCTATCGCTTTAACGGAACCACCCATTTTATCAATCGTCTTGATATATTCCCATGCTTTTTGTTCTACCTCATCGGTTAAATTCTCAATAAAGTAAGAACCGCCAAGAGGGTCAACAGTATCAGCAACACCGCTTTCATTTGCAATTATTTGTTGGGTGCGAACTGCTATTCTTGCCGCCTCTTCTGTAGGTAATGCTAGTGCTTCATCATATCCATTGGTATGTAATGATTGTGTTCCGCCGAGTACAGCTGCCATTGCCTGTATTGTTACTCGAACAATATTATTTATCGGTTGTTGCGCTGTTAAAGTGGAGCCACCAGTCTGAGTATGGAATCTAAGCATCTGGGCACGAGGATCGGTAGCTCCAAGTTCTTTAGTGATCGTTGCCCACATCCTTCTTGCAGCCCTGAACTTTGCAACTTCCTCAAACAGGTTGTTATGTGAATTGAAGAAGAAAGATAATCGCTTTGCAAAAACATTTATATCCAAGCCTTTATCTAAAGCAGCTTTAAGATACGCTTTTCCATTAGCCAAAGTAAAAGCAAGTTCCTGAACGGCATTGGAACCAGCTTCTCTGATATGATATCCAGATATTGAAATCGTATTCCATTGAGGAACTTCTTTACTGCAATATTCAAATATATCGGTTATGATACGCATTGATTGCTTTGGAGGATAAATATAGGTTCCTCTGGCAGCATATTCTTTTAAAATATCATTCTGAACTGTTCCTGATAGCTTTCTTAAATCAGCACCCTGTTTCTTGGCTAATGCAATATACATCGCAAGAAGAATAGATGCCGTCGCATTGATAGTCATCGAAGTAGTTATCTCGTCCAATCTTATTCCATCAAACAAAATCTCAATATCTCTTAAAGAATCAATTGCAACTCCTGACTTCCCAACTTCCCCTTCCGATAATTCATGGTCCGAATCATAGCCAATTTGGGTAGGTAAATCAAATGCCACTGATAAACCTGTTGTTCCTTGTTTTAATAAATAATGATAACGCTTATTAGACTCTTCTGCGGTTGAGAAACCAGCATATTGTCGCATTGTCCAAAGCTTGGAGCGATACATGCTTTCTTGTATTCCTCGAAGGAATGGGAACTTCCCGGGTTCTCCGGGAAGGGTATTCACTTTGTCATAGATTCTCTTAATTTCTATGCCGGAATCGGTTATGAATTTCTTTTCGCTTTCAGGTTTGCTCATCTAAACTTACATGAATTGTTTCACTTCATGATTGATAAACTCAAGAGCTTTTGCTGTCGGAACCTTTTCTGTTTTCATGATTATCTCAAATATCTCTTTGTTCAGGTCGGCGGCAGTTGCTGAATCTCCAACCGCTGCTGATGCAATATTAATTATTCTCACCGTATCTTCTTTTGCCGTCTTCACTAATTCCCAAGCCTCATGAGAAACATAAATTTGTTGGGTGATATTATGTTCAAACTCTGCCCGGACAGTTATCAATAGCTCACTTTGCAATTCGCGGGCACTCATCCCAACACGGTTTACTCTTATCAATAAACTTGATGGCGAAATCCTCTCTAAAAAGAGTGCTAATCGTTCATAAGCCTGAAACCGCATCGGCATCAAATCCTTTTGAATAGCTTTTTTTACTTCGATAACCCGAAGTCGGTAATCATTATCCAAAAACCTTTTGATAACAAGATAAACCGCTCCAAGCACTATTCCCGCAGGAATAAAGTACATTAACGTTTCGATAAGTTTGCTGAAATCCATAATCATTTATATTTTAATGGCGTGAAATTACACAATTGTTAACGAACTAAAAGAATTAAAAGTATCTTTGTGGCATCAAAATTAATCCTAAACTATAATGAACAGAAGAAAATTTGTATTGAATACTGCCCTGACTTCTATTGGAGGGTTGCTTGGAATCAACTATTTAAAGGGGAATAATTCATTAGAAGCGCATCTTAAATCATCAGTAAATGGTGGAATTATGCTCGATAATCCCACTATCATCTCTACTTGGAGATTTGGAATTGCCGCCAATGATGCTGCTTATGAAGTATTATCAAAAGGCGGAAACGCTCTGGATGCCGTCGAAGCAGGTGTTAAAGTGCCTGAAGCTGATTTAAACAATACAAGCGTTGGTCGTGCCGGATATCCTGATAGAGATGGGAAAGTTACGCTTGATGCATGCATTATGGATAAAGATGGAAATGCAGGCTCAGTGGCATTTATCCAACATATTGCACATCCTATTTCTGTGGCACGTGCTGTAATGGAAAAGACTCCTCACGTGATGCTGGTGGGTGATGGAGCATTGCAGTTTGCCTTAGAAAATGGTTTTAAGAAAGAGGAGCTACTTACAGAAAATGCAAAGAAAGCATGGGAGGAATGGAAAAAGAAAAACAATTACACACCACCAATTGGTCCTAATAATCATGATACTATTGGCATGCTGGCTATTGATAAAGAAGGAAATATCTCTGGGGCATGCACAACGAGTGGTTTAGCATTTAAAATGCATGGTAGGGTTGGAGATTCTCCGATTATTGGAGCAGGGATGTATGCTGATAATAATGTTGGGGGTGCTGCTGCAACCGGTTTGGGCGAGGCAGTAATTAAAGTTGCAGGCAGTTTTTTGGTTGTAGAAGCAATGCGTAATGGAAGAACACCGCAAGAAGCTTGCGAAATGGCTGTCCATAGAATCGTAGAGAAACAAAAAAACTATAAAGATATCCAGGTGGGATTTATTGCGCTCAATAAACATGGTGAGCGTGGTGCCTATTCTATCGTCAAGGGTTTTCAATATGCTTTTCATCAAAAGGGTGAGAACAAAGTTTATGATTCTGATTATCATCTAAAGGAATAATTTCAAAATGTGTGGTAATTGCGTTTTTTATTTCGGTACATGGAATATTAAATGTAATTTTGCATCAAAGTTGTTTTCAAGGTTGGAAGAGTCTCGTTGTGAAGCGAGGCTCTTCTTTTTTTATGGATAATTGAAAAACAGGTTATATATTTGCAGCAAGATTTTTAAAATAAAGGTTGGAGCAGTCTCTCAGAAATGGGAGGCTGCTCTTTTTTTATTCAGGAAATTATTTTTATCCATAAAATTGTTGTATTTTTGCACTGAGTAGTTTTTTCATAGCGAACAGCCTCGTCGGGATGACGCGGCTGTTCCTGTTTTTAGGGGGTATATGAAATATAAAATGTCTATTTTAGCATAAATAATGAAATGATGACTTATTCCAAATTCTTAGATAATAAAGGGTTTTGATAATGGTCATTTAATCCAAAATTAATCAGGTAATATGGACATGAAACAGGGGTATGAATAAGGACAAGAAATACATGCCCCAAAATTAAATACAAAACCGACAAAATATTCGGCATAATATTTTACAGAAAAAATGAATATCCGAGCTGCAAATTATCTTATATAATATTTTTAATCTGTCAGATTCAATTTCAAATCATAATTTCATCATTTTACCTCTTTTTCTGATATACACAGAGATTTATCCTGATATCACAGCGAGTGTGCAGAATGACTCAGCGGGTATACACAATGTCACAGCGAGTATATAGAATGACACAGCGAGTATGCACAATGTGACAGCGAGTATGTAGAATGACACAGCATATGTATAGAATGATGCAGCGAGCGAGTAGAATGACACAGCGAGTATGCATAATGTGACAGCGAGTATGTAGAATGACACAGCATATGTATAGAATGACGCAGCGACCGAGTAGAATGACACAGCGAGTATGCACAATGTGACAGCGAGTATGTAGAATGACACAGCATATATATAGAATGACGCAGCGAGCGAGTAGAATGACACAGCGTATGATCACTTTTCACTTTTTTCGTGTTTTTGACTGTTTTTGCCTAAAAAACAGATACTTTTGTTCAATTTTGATTGAATTACAAGGTTCCATTTCTATGAAAAACCATCAAAACATCAAAAAACGAGATGCCGGGACTTGAGAACTGCCCCCTCAAAATGGTAAAAATGGGGTTAAAAATGGGTTTTGGATGAAGATTAGATGAATTTATAAATTGAAAGTTTCAAGAATTAGCGGTTTTGATTGGAACAAAGGATGTTCTTTTTTTATTTAGTATGTTTGCGCCCTTAAATAAAATTTATGCAAAGAACATTTATTACCATAATCACCTTTTTTAAAGGACTGTTAATTTTCCTGAGACCCGGAGTTTACCTTGGATTTCTTGCTAACCCTTTTTTATTTATGGCAAATATGCTGAAAATGACCAAATGGATTTCATCGCAACCAAAACAAGACATCTTCAATGATTTCTATACCTTTAAAAGAGATTATGCCAAACGCCATCAGCTTTATGATTATGTTGTAAAAAAAGAAAATCTGAAAGACGAAGCTATTAATTACCTTGAGTTTGGCGTTTATACAGGAGGTTCTTTTAAGTGGTGGGTTACTGCTAATAAAAACAAGGACTCAAAATTCTATGGCTTTGATACCTTTGAAGGATTGCCGGAAGATTGGGGAACTTATAAGGCAGGTGAAATGAATGCAAATCTTCCACAGATAGATGATACTAGACATGAATTTCTAAAAGGATTATTTCAAGATACCCTATTTAAATTTATCGAAACACATCGAATAGATAATAATAGAATCATTATTCACTTAGATGCCGATTTATTTTCATCAACTCTTTTTGTTCTGACAACTCTTGCTAAATATTTAAAACCTGATGATTTGATTTTCTTCGATGAATTCAATGTTCCCAATCATGAGTTTTTTGCTTTTAAGGTCTTCACTGAATCATTCTATGTGAAATATGAATTGATTGGAGCGGTGAATAATTATTATCAGGTTGCCTTTAAAATAAAATAATTCAGCCTTATTTGGTCAATCAAAAAGCTTTTGTTAACTTTGAGATATTATTAACTAAACTTAAATCTAAATAAAATGAAAAAAATCTTACCGTTTTGTCTTACTTTACTGATAATGTATGCCTATTCATCGGCTCAAACATTAACTTTACATCCCATTCAGGAAGGAATGGTTGATAGTGCAAATGCATCAAACAATTATCTTAACTATCCCGATTTTCTTGCCAATGCATGGACAAGTGGAGGAAATCCTTTAACTGAACGATCATTAATGCAGTTTGATTTTTCCGCACTTCCAAATAATGCTACAATTATAAGTGCCCAATTATTCTTGTATGGACATGTATCAACAGATAATCCACAAAATTCCTCTCCATTGAGTGGTTCAAATGCAAGTCTGTTGCAACGCATTACCGCAGCTTGGAATCCAAGTACTGTTACTTGGAATAATCAACCATCAACAACAACCACAAATCAGGTTCCACTTGCGCAAAGTACAACATCAACCGAAAACTATCTGAATATTGATATTAAGAACATGGTTGTTGATATGATTAATAATGGAAACCACGGTTTTATGATGAGATTAGATACAGAAACATATTATCGTTGTTTGCTTTTTGCTTCAATGGCTAACAGTGATACAACCACTTTTCCTACATTAGTTATTAATTACACAACAAGTGGCAATATTTCTACTTGTTCTACAATATATCCTTCACAAGAAGGAATGGTTGACAGTACAAATGCGTCAAATAATTATGCTAATTATCCTGATTTTCTTGCTAATGCCTGGACAAGTGGAGGAAATCCACTAACTGAAAGGTCGTTAATGCAATTTGATTTTTCTTTTCTTCCAAATAATTCAATCATTGATAGCTCGCTATTATCATTATATGGTCACGTATCAACTGATAATCCACAAAATTCTTCTCCTTTAAGTGGTTCAAATGCGAGTATATTGGAGAGAGTAACCTCTGCATGGAATCCAAATACTGTTACATGGAATAATCAACCTGCAACAACAAATGTAAACTCAGTTGGCTTGGCTCAGAGCACAACTTCAACAGAAAATTATCTAAGTATTGATATAAAGCCAATGGTTA